>MPMD02331758.1_pt1 | contig 236148 bp, 222 predicted proteins | sample 1617291 | NCBI WGS metagenome assembly MPMD02 (sample SAMN05944810, study PRJNA350692) | marine metagenome | biome: marine; feature: ODZ; material: water; isolation source: 120 m water sample filtered on 30 um supor filter | place: Pacific Ocean | collected 2012-04-09 | depth 120m m | reverse complement strand
TGTTCTCGTCCCCGTGGCCGTCGCCGTCGGTGTCCATGTACCAGGTCGTCGACTCGCAGCCCGTGTCATCGGGCACCGAGCTGTCGATCGGCTCGGTCTCGTCAGGGAGATCGACCGATCCACCGGTGCAGGCCAAGAGCCAGATCATGGGCTCAACAGGTACACGGCGCCCTGGCCGTCGTCCGCCGCGGGATCACCGACCAGCAGGTCGTCGTCGCCGTCCCCATCAACGTCACCGAAGTTGCGAAGTTCTACATCCGACGTGTTCGTGGGGTGGTCCCCCATCCACGCGATCTCAGCGTCCGCCGGACGTGCCATGCCCGCGTCGAGGACCGCCTGGGCGTCGAAGAGGAAGATGCCCGTCTCCCAGCCGTCGCTGTCCTCGGACCAGGTGCCGGCGAGCACCAGGTTCTGGCTGTCCGGACCGGTCGCTCCCGAGAGCGCGACCAGCGGGGTCGTGACAAGGTCCATGGTCCAGGGCCCGCCTTCGCCAGGCTCGCGGGATTCGATCGTGGCGAGGGCCTGGCTCGGGAAGGTGTACGAGGCGTATCCGCCCATGACGTCGGCGCCGGAGAAGATGCCGACCCGGCCGTTGTGGTTGACCGCGATCTCCTGGGCGTCGTCGCCGTCGAGGTCTCCGAGCATCGCGAAGCCCTTCCTCAGGTAGTGGTCGTCGTCGCCCATGATGCGCGGGCAGGCCGCGATCTCCAGCGTGGAGTCGCGTCTGGCCAGCGCCGTACCCTCGTGGAAGCACATGCGCCCGTTGCCGCTGTTCTGCACCTGGGAGACGACCAGCTCGTCGTAGCCGTCCCCGTCGAGGTCCCCAGCGCCGTTGAACATCCCCAACAACGTGCTGCTCTCCGTGCCCAGGATGCGCGTGCGAGAAGGGGCGTTCGTCTCCCAGTCGAAGAAGACGTAGACCGCCCCGTAGAGCCAGCCGGCCTCGCTGTCGTAGGGGGCCCCGATGGAGAGATCCATCTTGCCGTCTCCGTCGAAGTCGCCCTCGGCGTCGAAGTCGTACTGGCCGAAGCTACTGCTGTCCCCGGTGGAGGTGACCCTCCACAGGTCCTCGGGCTCCTCGCCGAAGGAGCTCGAGGCGTGGAGCGTCATCGTGCCCTGGTCAGACCCGTTGACGCCGACCACCTCCATCTGCCCGTCGCCGTCGATGTCCGGGACCAGCACCGCGCTGCCAAAGGCCCCCCCGTACGTGAAGACGTGGGCCGCCTCGCTCATCACGTAGTCGCCCGCCAGTCCCGCTCCGGAGAACAGGTTCGCCCCCTCGGCGATCCCGGTGTACGAGAGCAGCACGTCGTGGACCCCGTCGGCGTCCTGGTCGCCGACCTTGACGAAGGCTCCGATCTGCATGTCCTGGTCATCGGACGTGATGGAGAAGACCTTCTCGTCGTCGAGCTCCCGCCTCTCGAAGGTCGGAACCGGCTCGCAGCCCTCGGCGGCCTCGTCGATCTCCCCGTCGCAGTCGTTGTCGAAGCCGTCGCCGCACTCCTCCTCGATGTCGGGCCCGATCTCGAAGTCGCCGTCGTCGCAGTCTCCGCCCACGATCACCGCGCCGACCACGGGCTCGCAGGACTCGACTGGGTTGTTCTCGTCCCCGTGGCCGTCGCCGTCGGTGTCCATGTACCAGGTCGTCGACTCGCAGCCCGTGTCCTCGGGCACCGAGCTGTCGATCGGCTCGGTCTCGTCAGGGAGATCGACCGATCCGCGGGTGCAGGAGAGGAGGAGGAGCATGCGAAGCCACACGATACAGGCTTCCAGGGCTCATCGGATAGACGGTCTCATGTCCCGTTCTTCAGATCTCCTCGAAGCCAGCCGCCTCGTCATCCCTGGCGGCGTCAACTCGCCTGTGCGCGCCTTCTCCGCCGTCGAGGGCGACCCACCCTTCATCGCTCGCGGCGAAGGAGTCCGCATCCACGACGAGGACGGCAACAGCTACTACGATCTCGTCGGCAGCTGGGGGCCGCTGATCCTCGGCCATGCCCACCCGAAGGTGGTGGCCGCGGTGGCAGCCGCCCTCGCGAAGGGGGCCTCCTTCGGCGCCCCCACCAAGGGGGAGCTCCACTTCGCCCAGGCCCTCGTCGAGCGCGTGCCCGGCATCGACATGGTCCGCCTCTGCTCCAGCGGGACGGAGGCGACCATGCACGCGCTCCGGTTGGCTCGGGGCTTCACCGGCCGCGACGCCATCATCAAGATCGACGGCTGCTACCACGGGGCCCACGACACCGTGCTCGTCAGCGCCGGGAGCGGCGTCGCCACCTACGCGAAGCCCGGCTCCCCCGGCATCATCGCTCCCGCCACCCTCACCGCTCCTTTCAACGACCTGCCCGCCATCGAGGCCCAGCTCTCGACGCACGCCCTCGCCGCCGTCATCGTCGAGCCGGTCCCGGGCAACATGGGCTGCATCCCCCCCGACGAGGGCTACCTCCAGGGCCTCCGCGAGCTCTGCACATCTCACGGGGCCCTGTTGATCTTCGACGAGGTCATGACCGGCTTTCGGCTGGCCCGCGGCGGCGCCCAGGAGCACTTCGGTGTCACCGCCGACGTCGTCTGCATGGGCAAGATCGTCGGCGGCGGCCTGCCCCTGGCGGCCTTCGGCGCCCGCCGGGAGATCATGGAGAACCTCAGCCCGCTGGGCCCGGTCTACCAGGCCGGAACGCTCTCCGGAAACCCCCTCGCAGTCGCGGCCGGCCTCGCCACGCTCGCGGAGCTCACGGACGAGGCCTACCAGCACCTCGACGACATCGCCCGCGGCCTCCACGAGCGCCTCCTCCCCCACATCGAGGAGCACAGCCTGTCCATGAGCCGGGTCGGCACGATGCTCACGGTCTTCTTCCGGTCAGAGGCCCCGAAGAACTTCGAGCAGGTGAAGGAGTGCGATCTCGCCGCCTTCGGCCGCTTCCATCGGGCCTGCCTCGATGCTGGCGTCTACCTACCGTGCAGCCAGTTCGAGGCGGTCTTTCTGCCCCTCGGACTTGGACAATCGGACCTCGACGAGATCGCTGGCGCCATGGGAGCCGCGATGGGTGTGGCGAGGGCCTGAGGATCCCGTTAGCTGGGGCGCCCTCGAAGGGGTCCCCCCGAAAGGCCACACGGTGATGATCAGCACCCGCTCCCTGCTGAAGGACAGCCTGCTCGCAGCGGGACTGTTGGCAGGTGCGTGCGGGCTCTTCGGTGGCTGGATGTGGCTCCTGGCGGCCCTCGGCGGGGCAGCGCTGACCGTCGGAGGACTCGCCCTCACCGGCAAGGTCACCGAGCGAGCCCTGGAGAAGCAGGTCGACGGCGAGGGCGGCGGTGTCGCGCTCGTCTTCGGTCTGGTCCTCAAGATGATCGTCGCCGCCGGTCTGCTGCTGGCACTGCTCCAGGTGCTGCCGGCCCTCCCGCTGCTCGTCGGCGCTCTCTCAGTCGTGCTCGGCATTGCCGCGCGCAGCGTCGTGAGCAGCTTCTTCTCCCCCACCGGGGCTCGGACCTGAGATGTACCACTACTCCTGGTTCTGGATGATTCCCGGCGTCGAGCACGGCGCCCCCCTCGACGGCGTGCACACCAGCCTCGAGGCCGCCGGTGCCCCCGCATGGACCATGAGCCACGGCGAGCTCGCCAACTTCCACGCCGTCCCCGCCGCCTGGGCGGTGGTCATCGGCGTGACGGTGCTGGCCTTCCTCGCCCGGCAGGGCATCGCCTCAGCCCGCGCCCAGGGCGGCACCGCCCAGTACGTGCCCGCCGCCAACCTCGGCCCGCGCAACCTCATGGAGCTCATCGTCGAGGCGCTCCTGAACTTCATGGAGCAGGTGCTCCACAGCCGCGCCGCCGCGGTGAAGTACCTGCCGCTGGTCGGCACGATCTTCATCTACATCCTGTTCTCGAACCTGATGGGCCTGATCCCCGGCTTCCTGCCGCCGACCGCCGCCATGTCCAACAACATGGCCATCGCGGTCGCCGTCTTCATCGTCTTCAACTGGGCCGGCCTCAAGGAGCACGGCCTCTGGGGCTACATCAAGACCCTCGGCGGCCCGGTGCCCTTCATGGCGCCCTTCATCTTCCTGGTCGAGACCTTCTCGCTCTTCATCCGGCCGCTGACCCTGTCGCTGCGGCTGGCGATCAACATGTTCGCGGACCACCTGCTGCTGGGTGTCTTCACCGACCTGATCGCTTTCATCGTCCCCTCCCTGTTGGTCGGGCTGGGCACTTTCGTCGCCTTCGTCCAGGCCTTCGTCTTCATGCTCCTGACTGTCGTCTACATCTCGCTGGCGACCAGTCACGACCACTAGTTGTTCAAGCTCTCATCTGTCTTTTCGCGTCTCGCTGACGTTGCCATGGAGTCCAAAATGCAGTCCTGGGTCAAGTACCTGACTCTCGCCGCCTCGGCGGTCATCCTCTTCGCCATCCCCGACCTGTCCTGGGCACAGGATCACGCCGCCGCCGCTGGCGACGCTCGCTGGGGCATGGGTCTCGGCGCCGGCATGGCCATGGGCTTCGCGGTCCTCGGCGCTGGCATCGGCCAGGGCAAGGCCGCGGCAGCAGCCCTCGAGGGCTCCGCACGCAACCCGCAGATGGCCGGCAAGCTCCAGACCATGATGATCATCGGCCTCGTCTTCATCGAGACCCTGGTGCTCTTCACCCTGGCCTTCCCCTTCGTCATCAACGGCGGTATCTCCTAGAGAACCCGCAGTCCGACGCAGCCCATCGGGGCCCCCGGGGAAACCCGGCGGGCCCCGTCGTGTTTGCACCGTTAGCCACACTTGGAGGTCCAGATGCTCTTCCTGCTGCTGTCATGCGGTGACAAGAACGCCGAACCCGCCCCACCCCCGGTCGGCTGGCACATCGAGGAGGGCTGGACGGCCCCGTGCTGGCACCCACCGGACTTCGACAAGCTCGAGTCCACAGACGGAATCAGCGGACGCCGCATGGCCCGCCAGGAGAGCCTGGAGGCGATGACCAGCCAGTGGCTCGGCAGCCGGGACGACGGCGTGAGCTTCGCCGCCGGCACCGTCGAGGACGTCGAGACCGTGCTCCTGGGCCGCCCGGCGCAGATCGAGGCGCTCTCTCGCAAGAACCTGGAGCTGTGCAAGCAGACGATGGGCGCTGCCGCCGGGACAGGGGCGTGGAACACCTGGCTCCGCAGCGTGCCGGATGCACTCACCGCCGGCGAGTGCATGCTGCCCTTCACCTACACGATGTTCGACTACCTCGACAACGGCACCGGCTGGCACATGAACCTCCCGGTCTGTGCTGGCGACATCGTCATCATCGAGGCCACCACCATGGACCGCTACCGGATCTCCGATGGCGGCGAGTGGATCAACGCAGAGGGCATCTCCGGGACCACCGGGGTCGCCACCGACCTCCCCTGTGACCTGGAGCTCTGCGCAGAGGGCATGCTCATCGGGCGCTTCGTCAGCGAGGACGGCTACGAGGACATCTTCCCGATCGGCACGAGCACCGCCTACAAGCCGACCGCTCACGGGACGATCTCGGTCACGATCAACGACAACACCTACTACGACAACACCTGGTACACCTCCGGCGGCATCACGGACCGCACCGGCATCACCTTCTCCCCCGGCGACTGAGGCGCCTGCGGCCAGCGTGCCCCGGTTGAAGTAGAGTTCCGCGGTGGCCAGACGACGCGCCAGTATCGGACGGCGAATAGCCTTCGCGCTGATCGCGGTGGTCCTGTTCTTCGGGATCAGCGAGCTCAGCCTGCGCGCGCTCGGCATCCCAGAGATGGACGCCGGAGCCCCGTTCGCCCACGCCACGGTCTACTGGCAGTACACGCCAGAGTTGGTCGACGAGCCGACCTCCCATCGCGAGCTCAACGGCGCCTTTCCAGTCAGCAGCGACGAGAACGGACTGCGCCCACCACACCACGGCGTCAAAAAGTCCCCGGACGTCCAGCGGATCATGGCGATGGGCTGCTCCACGACCTTCGGCTGGGGCGTGGACGACGAGTCGACCTATCCCTACCAGCTGGAGCAGATCCTCCACGACCGGGGCTACTCCAAGGTCGAGGTCATCAACGGCGGACAGCCCGGCTACACGACCTTCCAGGGCCTCTGGCTGTGGGACAAGGTGCTGAAGGACTACAAGCCCGACCTGGTGCTGCTGGGGTTCATCGTGCAGGACGCCCGCAAGGCGGCGTACTCGGATCTCTCGCAGGCCCTGATGCAGGGCGAGGCGGACTTCCTCAAGGCCAACGTCCTCTACTCGTGGAGCACCTACCTCCTCATGATGGAGATGACCGGGAAGGTGCGCGTCCGCACCAAGGAGCGCAGCCAGACCGAGCCGAGCGACGGCGTCTACCGCGTGGGGATCGAGGACTACCTCGACAACCTCCGAGCCCTCCGCGCGGGCATCGAGGCCGCCGGCGGGCAGGCTGCCCACATGGGCTACCCGCTCGAGGTCGTCGGCTACACCGAGACCCACCGCAACGTCCTGCGTCTCGAGGCGCAGGCCGCGGGCATCCCCCACTTCGACCCCTCGGACACGCTGGCGGGTGAGTCCAAGAAGCGCGACCTCTACTTCCCCCAGGACAAGGGACACGCCAACGCCGACGGCAACCGCCTCGTCGCGGAGCTCATCGCGGACTGGCTGATCGACGAAGGACTCCTGAAATGAGTGACAAGCGTGACTGCTGCCTGGTGCTGCTCGTCCTGAACGAGATCGATGGACTCAGGGACTGCTGGGACGAGATCCCCGTGGACGACTTCCGCGAGGTCGTCGCCGTCGACGGAGGGAGCACCGACGGGACTCGGGAGTTCCTGTCCGAGCGGAACATCCCCATCCTCGACCAGAACATCCCCGGGCGCGGAGTCGCCTTCCGGGTCGCCGCGGACGCCAGTCAGGCCGAGCGCATGGTCTTCTACAGCCCGGACGGCAACGAAGACCCCGCCGACATCGCGCGGCTCGACGATCTGCTGCTGCAGGGCGCGCGCCTGGCCATCGCGAGCCGCTTCGCCAGGGACTCCGTGAACGAGGAGGACGTCGGGATCTTCCGTCCGCGCTCCTGGGTGAACCAAGCCCTGACCCGCATCGCGAATGTCTGCTTCAACGACAGCGGGCTCTTCGTCACCGACACGATCAACGGCTTCCGCGCGATCCGGAGAGAGGACCTGTTGGAGCTGCAGACCACCGTGAAGCGCTTCCCGATCGAGTACCAGATGTCGATCCGGACGATGCAGCGGGGCTGGTCGATCGCAGAGCTGGCGACCATCGAGGGCCAACGCGCCGGCGGCGAGTCGAAGGCGCTCTCGTGGCCCGTCGGAAAGGACCACCTGAAGGTCCTCTTCTCGGAGATCCACCGCTCTCGCTGGTTCAGGGGTGACGTTCGCGCCTAGCGAGCACTGTTCTGCGGCGCGGGTCGACAACGATCGATTACCGTCGCCGAACCGCATGAACGGCGCGCCCGCGGGGTTGGTCGCTCGGCCCGGCCCCAGATCGACTGGATCCATGGGTCCTGGTGCGGGCGAAACAACCCGGAGAGACCCCCATGCGTCCCGTCGACCTGGTCGTCGGCATCGCCAGCTACGACAACCTCGCCATCGCGCTCGACAAGGAATGGGGACGACCTCGCCCTCCCCGGAGCTCCGAACGACGCCCATCGGATCGCGGCCTGCTGCGCTCGCCTCGGCGCCGCACCTGGGGACTTCCTCCTGCTCACCGAGCACGTGACGGCGAACGCGCTCCGCGATGGACTGCGCTGGCTGGCGGATCGCATGGCCGAGGAGGGCACGACCGGGCTGTTCCACTTCTCCGGTCACGGCCTGCGGAGCGGTCGCAAGGGCTGGGCCCTGGTGCCCTCCGACGTGGGCAAGGACGGCCTCTGGAACGCCGTGACGCTGGCCGAGGTCAGGGTGCTGTTGGACGAGATCGCGCCGCGTCGCGACCTCACGGTGCTGCTGGATGCCTGCGCGGACGACGATCTCGACCTGGCGGCGCTGCTCCCCGACGACGCGGTGCTGTACCTCGGCACGAAGAAGACCCCCGAGCTGAACCTGGGCGGCACCCGCCACGGCGCCCTGTCCTGGGCGGTCTCGACCGTGCTCGAGCGCTGGACCTGGGAGCAGCAGGGGCCCTCTGCCCCGCGAGCGGCGATCGGCGCCGCCGGACTCCTCGAGGCGCAAGCGCCCATGACCCCGGAGTGGGCCTCGTCGATGAGTGCCCGCAGGGTGCGCCCCTCGATCAGCGGCATCGTGAACCAGGGACGACCGTCCTCCAGCGTGCCTATATCGATGATGCCGACGACAGCGGGGTGATCCAGGCGCGCCAGGGTCCGCGCCTCTCTCTCGAAGCGACCCTCGCCGACTCCAACGCGACCTCCCAACAGGATCTTGGCGGCGAGCACGCGCTCGAGCCGCTTGTCCCGAACCCTCCAGACCTCGCCCATGCCCCCGCCGCGATGAACCCGAGGGCCTCGTAGCGATCGGGGAAGATCGGCCATGTCCGGACCGGATCATCCGACGAGGCCGAATCGATCGTGGCCCGAGTCTCCTCGAAGTCGTCCGGGGGTGTACGATTCGAGCCCACAGGGGAATGGTAGCGGAGACCCCCATCGCCAGGCTGAAGCAAAGCGGGGACGGACGCCCCTTCGTCGACGGCAAGGCGGTACCCGAGAAGGAGAGCGTGCGCCACCGCGACCGGCCCGCAGGGGCGCATCGCTGCCCGCGCCGGGGTCCTCGTGATCGAGCACGGCGACGAGGCCGTCTCCATCTGGAACGACGCCGGAGCCTGGTGGCTCGAGGACCAGGACGCGGACCGTCGCAAGCTGAGCGACGAGGCGCTCGTAGTCGGCGGTCAGGAGTTCACGCTGGACCTGCCGCGCTTCATGGGCCGGACGGTGGACGCCCGCGTCGTGGCAGTGCAGGACGTCGTCTTCCGCTTCAAGGTCCCGGCCGCCGAGGAGGGCATCCAGCTCGACATCGTGCACGCCGGGCGCGTCCTGGCCGGAACGGATCGTCCCTTCACCGAGCTGGTCTACCGGCTGGCGGAGATCTGGCTGGCGGACACGGGGCTGGCCGAGCGCGAGCGCGGCTGGATCGTCACCGACGACGCCATTCGAATGCTCGGCTACTCCGATCGGCAGCACCTGAACGTCGCGGTGCACCGCGTCCGCGCGCTTCTCGGCTAAGCCAACGTGCGGCGCGGCCAGGCGGTGATCGAGAGGGACATCCGGACCCGCTCGCTGCGCTTCGGAGGGCGGCGAATCGAAATCGTCCGGCTGCGATGACTATGATCGGGCCATGGCACGCTTGGATGAGATCCACCGCCTGGTAGAGGCCGAGATGGCCGGGCTCCCAGTCGAGACCCATGACTGCAGCGAGGGACTGCCCCTTCAGGCGGTCGGCTTCGGCGCGGCGGAGGTCAACGCGGCCATCGACTGCATGGTCACGACCTGGGTCACGATGGGCCGCCGAGTCCGGGCCTTCGAGGCCCAGTGGGCAGAGTACTGCCGCGCCTCACACGGCATCATGTGCAACTCGGGAAGCTCCGCGAACCTGCTGATGCTCGCGGCGCTGCTCGAGACCGGGCGGCTCCAGCGCGGTGACGAGGTCCTCGTCCCCGCGGTCGGCTGGTCGACCAGCCTGTTCCCGATCGCACAGGTGGGCCTTGTCCCCGTCCTCGTGGACATCGACGACACCTTGTGCATCGACGTCGCGGCGGCCGCCCGCGCCATGGGCCCCCGCACGAAAGCCGCCCTGCCGGTACACCTACTGGGCCAACCCGCCGACGTGGTCGGGCTGGAAGCGCTCGGCCTGCTCGTCGCCGAGGACGCCTGCGCCGCTCCGGGCGCGGAGCGTGACGGCCGGCGAGCGGGCTCGATGGGCGTCGCGGGCACCTTCTCCTTCTTCTACAGCCACCACCTCACCACCGTGGAGGGCGGCATCGTCGTCTGCCGAGACGAGGAGCTCGCGAACGCCGCGCGCTCCTGTCGCGCCCATGGGTGGGTCCGGGAGCGCACCGACAAGGCCGACCTCGTCGCAGCCAGCCCCGAGATCGACGAGCGCTTCCTCTTCGTCAGCGCGGGCTGGAACCTCCGCCCCACGGAGATGGCCGGCGCGATGGGTTCGGAGCAACTCAAGCGCCTCCCCGCATGGATCGAGCGCCGCCGGCAGAACCACGCCGACTGGTGCGAGCTGCTCGCCGAGACCAACGGCGTCAGGGTCTTCCCGGAGCCGGCCGGCCATGTCCACACGGCCTTCGCGTTCCCCCTGCTGCTCGAGGGGACCCTCGACCGCGCCAGCGTGATGGCGCACCTCGAGTCCCGGGGCATCCAGACCCGTCCCATCTCCGGCTCCAACCTCGCTCGCCAGCCCGCATTCGAGCGGGTGCCCGGCGCCCGCGTAGCAGGCAGCCTGGAGATGGCAGATCGCATCCACACCCACGGGCTGTTCGTCGGAAGCAGCCACGCCTTCGGTCGGGGGCACGGACTGCTCTTGCGCGAAGCCCTCGAGGAGGCCATCAATGGCTGACATCCTGATCACCGGCGGAGCCGGTTTCTACGGCAGCATCGTGACCCGCAGGCTCCTCGCCTCTGGGCACAAGGTCCACGTGGTGGACAACCTGATGTACGGCCCGCTGCCGCTGATGGAGCTGTTCATCAACCCGAACTACACCTTCACCAAGGGTGACGTGCTCGATCGCGAGCTCATGAAGCGCCTCGCAGACGGCAAGGACTTCGTCGTCCACCTCGCGGCGCTGGTCGGCTACCCCCTGTGCAAGAAGCTCCCAGACCGGGCTCGCCTGGTCAACGTGGGCGGCGCCAGCTCGGTCATCGCGGCCCTCGACCCGAAGACCCGGCTCATCTACGCCTCGACCGGCAGCAACTACGGCGAGGTCGAGGGCGTCTGCACCGAAGAGACGCCTCTGAACCCGCTGTCCCTCTACGGTGAGACCAAGACGGAAGCCGAGTACCTCTGCATGGGCCGGGGCAACTGCGTGTCCTACCGCTTCGCGACCGCTTTTGGCCTGTCACCGCGCCTGCGCCTGGACCTGATGATCAACGACTTCACCAGCCAGGCCCTCGTGAACCGCTACCTCGTGGTCTACGAGAAGCACTTCCGCAGGACCTTCATTCACATCCAGGACATGGCCCGCTGCGTCGAGCACACGGTCGACAACTGGGACGTGATGAAGAACAACGTCTACAACGTGGGCGACGACTCGATGAACTTCACGAAGGAGGACATCGTCATGAAGCTGCGGGAGAAGCTCGACTTCATGGTGCACTTCGCCGCCATCGGCGAGGACGCCGACAAGCGCGACTACGAGGTCAGCTACGAGAAGATCCGCACGGTCGGCTTCCGCACCGTCATCGACATGGAGCAGGGCATGGACGAGCTCATCGCCGGCCTGTCGCTGCTCGAGTTCCGCAAGCCCTACTCCAACGTCTAGCGAGGAGAGGCCGTGCGAGTCGTCGTCACCGGGGGCGCAGGCTTCCTGGGCTCCTTCGTCGTCGAGCGCCTCCGCGCACGGGGTGAAGACGTCTTCGTCCCGCGCTCCGCAGACACCGACCTGAGACAGCCAGAGGCCTGCCATCGGCTCATCCAGCAGCAGCGACCGGACCTGGTGGTGCACTGCGCCGTCAACGGTGGCGGCATCGGGTACATGGGCACGCACCCCGGGAGCGTGCTCTTCGACAACGTGACGATGAGCACGCACCTGATGGAGGCCTGCCGCCTCGGCGGCGTCGACAAGTTCGTGGGTGTCTCCAGTGTCTGCGCCTACCCCCGCATAGTGCCGATGCCGATGACCGAGTCGGACCTGTTCGAGGGCTACCCGGAGCCGAACAACGCCGGCTACGGCCTCGCCAAGCGGATGATGATGGAGCAGGGTCGGGCCTACGCGAAGCAGTACGGCTTCAACGCGGTGTTCCCGATGCCAACGAACCTCTACGGGCCCCGCGACATCTTCGATCCGGCGCGCTCCCACGTGGTGCCGGCGCTGATTCGGAAGTGCATCGAGGCCCGCGATCGGGGGGACGACCACATCATCGCGTGGGGGACGGGGACGGCCACGCGCGAGCTGCTCTACGTCGAGGACTGCGCGGACGCCATCGTCGCGATGGCTGAGCGCTATGACTCGTGGGAACCGGTGAACATCGGCAACGGGCAGGAGTTCACCATCCGCGAGCTCGTCGAGACGGTCGCGTCGGTCTGCGGCTTCACCGGCGAGGTGCGCTGGGACACGGACAAGCCCGACGGCCAGCCCCGCAAGTGCCTCGATGTGTCACGGGCCGCCGAACGCTTCGGCTGGCGCGCGCAAATCGACCTCGAACAAGGGCTCCGCCGAACCGTCGATTGGTTCGTGGCCAGCGGCCTTCAGGGCAGCAGGTAGAGCACTCCGGCGACCACCATCAGGCTGACCGCGGTCGCCCCGCAGAGCATCATCAGCGCAGCCGTGTGGCCACTGTCGAGGCCCTCTGCGCACGCCAGTGGGCTCATCGGGGACCAGTCCTTGGGGAGCTTGTTCTCCGGGGCCTCCGTCAGCCCTGCGAGCCGCTTGAGGAAGCGGTCGAGGAGATCCTGCTCCGCCTCGGGCGTGTCGATGAAGCGAAGCCCCGAGATCGTGCTGCCGGCGGCGGCCTCGCGACACCACACCAGTCGCGCGCGCAGGTGCACCTCGTCAGAGCGCATGCGCAGCCTGAGCGCGATGGGCCGGTCCGGTTCCGGTGGGGCGCCCTTCACCGAGATCCCGCCCTCCGACAGATCGAGGGTGCTCCAGTTTCCGCTGCTCTCGCCCTGGGTCCAACCTGCAAACACCAGGGCCAGGAGACGATCGTGTGCACGAGTCTGCTCTGCGCGATGCATGCGATGAGTATGAAAGAAGTTCTGCGACGGCCGGCTTTCATGTCCATGTCACGCTACGCTTTTGCCGTGATCCTGCTGCTCTGCATCGGCTGCTTGGAGCGCGTGACCGGGGAGGCGAAGTCCCTTCCCGAGGCGTTCACCGTGGGCGTGGAAGAGGGGGGCGTCGTCGTGGAGCACGGCGAGTTCGTCCACGATCCGAACGCCGACCCGTCCAGCGCGCTCTTCGGCGACTACGAAGGGGACACGGTGACCGTGACGGGCATCGTCACGAGCGAGGTCGACGCCGCAGTGGATGTCGACGTCCAGACCTCTGACCCCTCTTCTGCGGGGGGCATGACACAGCTCGGCAAGGTGCTCATGGAGGCCCCCGGAGAGATCACCTTCGCGGCCCCAGTCGACTTCGGCGACCTCACGCTCCAGGCCTTCCAGGACGCGACGGGGGACGGGCCCAGCGACGACGACCCCTTCGCCGCCGTCAGCCTGACCATCGGCGACACGGACGTCACGGGAGTCGAGATCGACCTCGTCGTAGGCGCACGCTCCGAGGCACAGCTCGCGGCAGGCAGCGGCACCGACATCTTCGGCGAACACGACGGTGAGTGGACGGTGCTCAAAGGCACCGTCACGAGCCCGCTGGAGGGCGGGGTGGACTTCGACGTGCGCGTACCCGCGTCCGATGGCGCCAGCGGCGATGCCTACCTCGGCAAGGTCCAGTTCCCTTCAGCCGGGGAGTACTCGTGGAAGGTGCCGCGGGACCACGGGATCCTCCTCTTGCAGGTCTTCCAGGACACCAACACCAACGGCCCGGACGCCAGCGACCCCTTCGCCCAGGTCGAGGTGGAGATCGGCGACGTCGAGATCGTCGAGCTGGACATCGAGCTGTCGACGGGGGGCTACTCCGCGCCGAGCAGCGAGGGCGCCGCGCCACCAGTTGCCGCCGGCGCCGGAGGCATCGCCCAGGCGCTGTTCGACGACCTCGGGGACTCCCCGGTCACGGTGAGCGGCACCCTGTCCGCCCCGGGCATCGAGGGCGCCGTCATCGACGTCGACGTCTTCGCGGTCGATCCCCAGGGTCACGGAGGTCGCCGCTACCTCGGCAAGCTCAAGTCGGAACCGGGGGCCTTCAGCCTCGAGGTGCCCCGCAACTTCGGGGCGATCGAGCTCGAGGCCATCATCGACGAAGCCAGCGATGGCCCCACCCCCGGCGACCCCCGCGGGGTCTACACCGGCAACCCTCTGCAGATCGGGACCGTCGATCTCGCCGGCGTAGACATCGTCGTCCTGACCTCCGGCTAGCTCGATCGAGGCGTCGCGGGTTAGACTGCGCGGCCAGAGGAGCCCCAAATGACACTCGTTCTCCTGGGAACCGCGTTCGCGCAGGATCTCACTCCCGACGAGCAGGGCGACCTGATCGTCTCGGAGTTCATGGCCGAGCCACAAAAAGTGCCCGACTACTACGGGGAGTGGTTCGAGATCACGAACGTCTCGGGCAAGCTCAAAGACCTCAACGGCCTGGTGGTGGAGGGCAGCTCCAGCGGAGAGCTCGTCGCCCTGTCGGGCTCGCTGTTGCTCGAACACGAGAGCTCGTTGGTGCTCGGCGTCCACTCGGACACGGGCGACAACGGCAACGTGGCGATCGACGTCGAGTACAGCTTCGCCGACTTCTCGATGAACCGAAGCGGCGACACGATCCGCCTGACCTACAACGGGAACACGGTCGACGAACTCATCTGGACCAGCGCCTGGAACGTGCCCTCGGTCTCGAGCTTCCAGGTCGGGCCCCAGGGCTACGGCGAGTGGGCGAACGACCTGAACAACAACTGGTGCAACTCGGACCGGTACATCGACGGTGGGGTCGGGCTCTTCGGCACCCCGGGCGAGGAGAACGACTACTGCAACGACGCCGGAGAGGACGCTGACGGCGACGGCTACTCCGAGCAGGAGGGGGACTGCGACGACAGCGACCCATACGTCAACCCCGGTGCGGTCGATGGCACGGAGGATCCCTTCGGAGAGACGGACGACGACGCCGACTGCGACAACGAGCGGGACGACGGGCTCGTCGACAACGACGGTGACGGCTTCACCGGTGTCGACGGCGACTGCAACGACGACGACCTGAACATCAACCCCTCGAAGTCCGAGGGCAAGGACGCGGACGGGATCGACAACGACTGCAACTGCTGGATCGACGACATCGACGCCGACGGGGACAGCTACCCGAACTTCGATGACGCCGACTATGTCGGCTACTCGGACCCCAAGGTGGAGGAGCTCTTCTGCGATCCAGAAGACGTCGGCGACTGCGTCGACGACGGCGTGATCGACGGGGTCTCCGCGGTGGACATCCACCCCGGAGCCACCGAGACGCCGTACAACGGAGTCGACGAAGACTGCGACGGCGTGGACCTCTGTGATGTCGACGGCGACGGCTATGACTCCATCGAGTGCGACGCCGGCGGGGACTGCGACGACGACAACCCGGACATCCACCCCGGCGCCCCGGACGCCACCTCCGAGCCCGACGGTCTCGACAACGACTGCGACGGCATCATCGACAGCCCCGACCGGGACGGTGACAAGTACATGGTCGCGGACGGTGACTGCGACGACAACAACCCGGACGTGAACCCGGGCGTGGCCGAGCAGTGCGACGACTTCCTCGACAACAACTGTGACGGTTTCTACAACGAAGGCTGCGACTACCCGGCCTTCGAAGCGACAGTCCAGGGCGGCTCCCTCATCGGGTGCAGCGCGCTGTCCTCTTCGAGACCAGCCGGCCTGGTGCTGTTGTTCGGTGGTCTCCTCCTGATCCTCCGTCGCCGCTGAGAGGTTTGTCATGCTGCAGCTGCTGATCGGCCTCGCCCAGGCCCAGTCGACACAGACGGTCGACATCGATCGCTTCAAGCCCCCCAGTGACCACTACGGCTACCTGGCCACCGAGTCGGCCGAGACCCTCGGCCACCTCCAGGTCGGCGTGGGCGTCTGGGCCAACTACGCGGACGACCCGGTGGTGCTCGTCGACGGCGACGGCAACCGGGTCGGGGTCCTGCCAAACGGCGAAGGCGGCCCCGTCGAGAGTCGCATGGTGGCCAACGCCCACCTGGGAATGGGCCTGACCAACTTCTTCAGCGTCTCGGCCGACTTGCCCGTGGTGCTCCTGCAGCAGGGCTACCGCATCGACGGCCTCTCCCAGCTGGACGCACCCGCACCGATCGCCAGCGACGGCCTCGGCGATCTGAGGGTCACGCCGAAGGTGGCGCCCGTGTCTCGAGACGAGTTCCCCGTCGGAGTCGCGCTCTTGGTGCCCGTCACCTCCCCCACCGGCGGCGACCTCGGCTTCATGTCCGAGGACGCCTTCACCGTGAACCCGACCCTGGCGCTGGAGCTCTCGGACGCGAGCGTGTGGCGCCGGCAGTACAAGTGGCGCGCCGCCGTCAACCTCGGCTACCTCGTGCGGCCAGCGGATCGGGCCCGTGACGTCCAGACCGGCTCGGCTGTGACCTACCGCGCAGCCGCCGCCTTCCGGGTCGGCAAGCCCGCCGAGGTCGTCGTGGACGTCTTCGGCCAGACCTGGGGCGCCCAGAAGAACCAGGCCCCCCTGGAGGCCGCCCTCGGCATCAAGTTCCTCATCGGGCCCTGGCTCACAGCGAACATCGGCGGCGGCGCCGGCCTCATCCCGGGTCTCGGCACCCCCGACTACCGCGCCTTCGTCGGCCTCTCCGCGGCCCCCTCCTTCGACCCGAACGCCAGGGACACCGACAAGGACGGCGTGCCCGACGGCGAGGACCGCTGTCCCAAGCACCCAGAAGACCTCGACGGCTTCCGGGACACGGACGGCTGCCCCGACACCGACAACGACGGCGACGGCATCGAGGACGACATCGACAAGTGCCCGGACGACCCAGAGGACGACGACGGGTTCATGGACAACGACGGCTGTCCCGAGCCGGACAACGACAACGACGGCATCAGCGATCTGCTGGACCGCTGCCCGAACGAGCCAGAGGATCTCAACGGCTTCGAGGACGACGACGGCTGTCCGGACGTGGCCGACAGTGACGGCGACGGCTTCCTGGACGACGTGGACCGGTGTCCCTACGACGCAGAGGACTTCGACGGCGTCGAGGACAACGACGGCTGTCCCGACGATGACCGGGTCGTGGTCAAGGAAGGCCGCATCCAGATCAACGAGAAGATCTACTTCGAGTCCGGAAAGGCGATCATCAAGCCGGAGTCCTACGACCTCTGCGACGAGATCGCCCAGGTGATCAACGCCAACCCGCAGCTGCTGCTGATCCGCGTGGAAGGCCACACAGACAGCGACGGCTCGGACGTGTCGAACCTCAAGCTGTCCAGCAACCGGGCAGCATCCGTGAAGACCTACCTGGTCTCCAACGGAGGCGTGGACGCCGGTCGCCTGACCAGCGTCGGGCTCGGAGAGAGCTCACCGATCGACACGAACGACACCGACGCGGGCAAGGCCAACAACCGGCGCGTCGAGTTCATCATCGTGAAGGAATCCGACTGACGAGGAAGGGTGGGGGGCCAAGCGCAGGAACAGGCCGCACCCCCGAGGTGTCCATCGGCCTCGGGTGTGCGTGATATACGTTCGCCCGCCCTTTGGAGTCCGACATGAAGAAGCGCATCGCGCTCGCAGTCGCCGCACTGCTCGTTCCCAGCATCGCCTTCGCAGGAGCCACCGCGTCGTCGTTCAAGAAGGAGACGAAGAAGGGGACCAACTTCTGGGCCGCCAACGCGGCGATCGACGGCAAGCTGGAGACCGCCTGGATGGTCCCCGGAGAGAGCCCCAACCGCGGGGAGTGGATCATGCTGGATGTGCCCAAGGGCGACATCGACAAGATCGGCATCTTCCCCGGCTTCGGCAAGTCGGACGAGACCTACACCGACCACCCGCGGGTGAAGCGCCTGCAGGTCGAGGTGCTCTGCTGCGCCGGCGACCCGAGCATGGAGCTCGCCGGGACCACCCACCTCGACGTAGAGGACAAGGCCGAGTTCCAGGTCATCGACATCGACGATCTGCAGATCGGCAACGATCTCTTCGGCGGCGCCGTGAAGATCTCGGTGGTCGACATCTACGAAGGCGTCGACTTCCCGAACCTCGCGGTGAGCGAGGTCCTCGTCTACATGAAGGAGTTCGACGCCGCGGCGGCGATCCTGTCGACCTCGACCGAGTCAGAGGGCCACTCGGCCATGGACATGATCGACGACAACGCCCGGACCTTCTTCGCGACCCCGAGCGCGGGGGCGACCTTCACCTTCAACGCCGATGGCTTCGGGCTCTCCAGCCTCGATCTGACCCCGGCCCCCGGCTACGACCGACCCAAGAAGGTCAAGGTCATCGTCGATGGCACCCGCGAGCGCGACTACGAGCTCCCGGACAACGGCAAGGGCGACATCCACATCGAGATCCCGGCGACCTACGGCTACACGGGCACCTCGAGCTTCGACGGCGTCGAGGTGCGGATCCTCGAGGTCTACGGCGACAAGGGCGAGCTCGGCATCGCGGAGCTGAGGGCCAAGGCCACGCACTTCGAGGGTCTCTGATCCGCGCTACTCGCTGAGCAGCTGGAGATAGAACTCGAGGCGGTCGTTCTCCAGCGTCCCCTCGCCAAGGGGCGCCCACCCGTAGCCCTCGATGGGGGTGAACACGATGTTCTCGAGCGGGAAGTCCTTGTACTCGTACTCGGCGGCGAAGCCGATGCTGGTCTCCTCCAGCTCCGGCACGGCGGCGGCGAGGGTGCTGCAGTCACCTTCGAGGGTCTCACCTCCCGAGGCGGTGAAGGCCCAGGCGGCGTCGCAGGGCTCGCAGTCGGTCGGCTTCGAGACCAGGGTGGTCGAGGTCCAGAGCCAGATGCAGCTCGTGACGTCGTCCTCGAAGTAGAGCCCGACCTCGCCGTCGAAGCCGCTGGAGACGTCGACCTCGCCGAAGAGCAGCGCTCCGGGTTCGTCGCCAGGCTCCCCGGTGTCGTACTCCCAGGTCGCTCCGTCGACGACGAGCCTGACGTACATCACCTCGGTGGCGCCGTGCTCGTCCATGGCGATGATCTCCAGCTCCGAGTACTCGAAGGTCTCCTCGGGGGGGCTGAAGGTGCCGCTGGTCCCGTTCCGGGGGAAGTCGAAGCCGACGGGGGCGTGGGGGAACAACAGCTCGATGTCGTCACGCTCCCGGTCGACGACCTCGATCTCGATGTCGACGCTCCCCCCGGCGCTCACGATGATCGGGTCCGGCAGGAAGGGGATGCCGAAGATCCGCTTCACGGCCAGCCCGTTGACCGTCATGAAGCGGGGCTCGGTGTTCGTCCCGATGCAGCCGAGCGCGAGCAGGATCATCGGACCTCCACGGTCTGGACGACCCAGTGGTTGTCAGGGGCGGAGACCCCTTCGCGGCCGTTGAAGACGACCACGACGGCGACGCGCGGCGTGCCCTGCTCCGGCAGGGTCCAGCGATTGGTCGTGCTCGTGAGGCCCTCTGGCCAGGCCGCGTCGTCCTCGACGTAGCCGTGGGCGATGGTCCAGCCGGTGTCCTCGAGCACCCCGTCGTCCACGTACCAGAGGAAGTCGGCTCCCCGGAGGTCACCCTCCACCGAGAGCGTGACCTCGATGGTCTCCCCAGCCCCCGCGCTCTCCGGCACGTCCAGGTCGATGCGGGAGCTCCGAAGAGACGTGGGGAACTCCGTGTCCACAGGCTTGGTGTTCCAGCTGACCCACCCGGCGGCGAAGACCGGCTGCTCGTCCACCGAGCCCTCCAGGACCAGCGGCAGCTCGTGGGCGCAGGTGTTGCCGCCCCTGTCGAGGCCAGTGTCCGCCGTTCCGGAAGACCCGCTGTCCCAACCCCCGCTGTCCCACCAGATGACCCCACACTCGTCGATCTCGGGAGTCGGCGGCGGAGTGAACTGCAAGGAGTTGCCTGTGCCTTCGGCGATGCGGACGATCTCGCCGGGGTCCTGGAAGCAGTTGAGATCACCGATGTAGGTCACGACGTCCCGCCCCAGGGCGCAGGTCTCCAGCGAGTAGCCGCCGAGGTCTCCCCCGCGAGGGGCCAGCAGGAGCCACTCCAGGGTGTACTGGTGATCGGGCTCCACCCGCGGGGGGTCCAGCGCCATCGCGACGATGCGCGGGTGCTCGATCCGGTACTCGGTGGCGAGGTAGACCGTGCGCGAGGCGAAGAGCTCGCCGAAGCAGCCGCTGAGGACGAAGACGAGCATCAGAAGCGAGCCTCCACGCCGAGGGTGGGCAGGATCGGCAGGTGCGCCATCGGCACCATCTCGCTGTAGTCGTAGTCGTAGACGGCGATGAAGGCGTTCTTCCGCCAGGTCAGGTTGTAGACGTCCAGCCTTCCGACCCAGTCGACGCGGCGGGTGGACCAGGTCTTCTGGAGTCCTGCGTCGATGCGAAAGTAGACCGGGTAGCGCTCGCTGTTGATCTCGCCCCGGTACTCGGTGAACCAGGCGTCTTGGGGCACGTAGACACCATAGAGCGGCGTATAGGGCTGGCCGGAGGTGAACTGCATGCGGGCCGAGGCGCTCCACTCCCGCTGCATGTCGAGGGCGCCGAGCACCGTGAGCGCGACTGGCTGGTCGTAGTCACCGGAGAAGGCCCCGAGGTCCTCGTCGATGCGGATCGCGCGACCGATGGTGAAGGCCACCCAACCCCACCAGGGAGCCTGCTCGGGCTGCATGCGGATGAGCCCCTCGAACCCGGCGGAGTAGCCCCGCACGTGCAGGAACTCCGGGCGGAGCGTGGAGTACGCGACGTCGTCCTCTGTGTAGACCTCTGAGACGAGGTTGCGCACGATGAGATCGTCCATGATCGCACCATAGACGGAGGCGTCGAAGGAGAGCCCGGCGACCAGCGGTCCTTCGGCGCCCACGCTCGCCTGCCACGCGGACATGATGGGGAGCTCCGGGTTGCCGATGCCCTGGGCGTAGCGCTCGACCGGCGGCATCTGGCTGTAGCGGCCGATCGCGGCCTTGCCGAGCCAGTCGTCTCCGACGTCGCGACGCAGGGACAGGCGAGGCTCGGCCTGGAGCGAGGTCTGGCCGTTCCAGGCGTAGGCGCTGCCTCGCAGGCCGGGGGCGACGTACCAGGCGCCGACCTTCAGCTGGGGCTCGAACCAGGCCGAGCCCGTGCTCTGGTCGTCGCGGCTCTCAGGCACCTCCGCCTCCGGGTCCTCCCAGACCCCGGAGAAGTCGTAGGCGACCACGGGCCGCAAGGTGACCTGGGCTCCGTGGACCAGGGTCACGGAGTCGGAGAGCTCCCAGCCCTCGTCTCGCCGCACGATCAGGCTCATGCCCTCGGTCTTGCCCAGGTAGGGGCCCTGACGCGACATCTGGCCGGCTCCGAGCAGGTTCTGATCGGTCTCCTGGCCATAGGCGACCCAGGTCCCGTGCCGGTGGAAGCCGTCGTCGTGCACCCAGCGCAGCCGCACGCGCACGAACTGCTTGTCGATGTACTCCTCGGGGTCGTAGGGCAGGTCCCAGTCCTCCCACTCGGGGGCATCGGGCTCGCCGTCTCCGTCCTCGTCGTAGCGGCCCTCGCGCAGCACCAGCCGGTCGCGGCTCGCGAGGAGCAGCAAGGAGACCTCGTCGTCGTGGTTGGCCTGCCAGCGGACGTCGGCGAAGAGATCCGCGTACTTCGGAGAGAAGTAGCCAGCCTCGTAGGACTCACCGCCGGCGCGCTTCACCGCGATCATGCTGCCCCCCCAGATCAAGGCGTGCATCCAGGAGTACCGGCCCGCCGCTCGGACGACCAGGTGCTCGTTGAAGCGGTGCTCGAAGCTCGCGCTCCCGTCGAGGAAGTCCAGGCCGACGTGGGCTCGGGTGCGGCCCACGGGGTAGGCGTCGGTGACCACGTTGACCGTGGCCTGGGTCACCTCGCCATAGGCGCTGGGCATGCCGCCCGGGTAGAACTCGATCTGGTCGATGAAGCCGGGCGGAAGGACGCTGCGACCGACGAGGCTGTGGAACATGTACGGCACGGGCATGCCGTCGACGGTGTAGGCGGTGTTGATGCCCTCTGCCCCTCGCACGACGAGGGCCCCCTCCGCGATGTTCGGCCGGGCCACGCCGGGCAGGGCCTGGAGAGCGCGCACCGGATCGCCGAAGGTCCCGGGCACTGCCCGCAGCTCGTCGGCGGTGACGACGGTCTTGTGGACCTCTGGGCCGATGGCCTCGTCCACCACGGTGATCGTCATGCCAGGTGGGGCCTTCATCCGGATCTTGATGCGCGCAACCTCACCAGGGCCCAGGCGCTCGCGGTCGAGCTGGAGGCCGTAGGCGTCGTGCCGGATGACGATGTCGTAGGTGCCGGCGACCGTGGGGATCTCGAAGCGGCCGGAGACATCGGAGCGCCCGCTGGCGACTACCCGTCCGTCGACCTTCAGCGCGATCTCGGCACCCACGACCGGCTCGCCCGTGACGTCGTCGATGAGGATCCCGCCAAGGGTGGCTGGAGCAGCGGCGACAGCAGCAGCGACCAGGTTCAACACCCCGCAAGGATGCCCGAGGCCGCGGCTGGGCGCATCAACGACGAGGTGCTACCGTCCGCAGGTCGAAGACGGGAAGACAGGATGTTCTTGGTGTGGCTCGGCTGAAACCCGGCGTTGGCCGAGACTCCAACGACGATCGCGGCCTGCACCGCCCCCCCCCCCCGGCGATGCCCGGGGCCACGAAGGAAGCGATGAAGGCGGCGGTGCGGATCGAGACCGTGCGGTCGAGCGGGAGCGGAGTCGTGGTGTCTCCGGACGGCTTCGTGCTGACCGCGGCGCACGTGGTGGGCGGCGCCAAGACCGTCGACGTGGTCCTGGCGGACGGCTCCTCCATCTCGGGGACCGTGCTGCGGCGCAACCCCAGCGCGGACCTCGCCCTGATCCATCTCGGCGAGGAGGGTTTCCCGTGCCTGTCACTCGCTGGCGCACGGGCGGACCTGGGGACCGAGCTCTACCTGATCGGCTCACCCGGAGGCGAGATCCTCACCCACACGCTGACCCGGGCTCGACGGTCACCGAGCGACCCGAAGATCCAGCCGATCGCCTCCCCACGAAGGAGGCCTGCCGAGACGTGACCGGCGGCACGGACCCGGTCAGCGGCCTCTACCGGATGACCGCCGAGGCCAGCGACATGTTCTGGCTGCAGTGGGAGGTGGGGGGCCAGGCCCACTACACGACCTCCCTGCGCAGCTACACCTTCGGCACGAAAGAGGCCATCTCGACCATCCCCGGCGCGGTGACCCTGGACTACGTGCTCGCCGACGGCACGAAGATCCGCCTGGTGAACAGCGGCGCCCGCGTCGAGGTCATCCCGCAGTACAACGTCGTCGTCATCTCGGTCGACTTCGTGCTCTCGGACGAGGCGGTCTCTGCCTTCGCGAGCTCGCCCCCGACCTTCCGCCGCTGGACGATCGCCGGGAAGACCTTCGACCAGGAGCGCAGCACCCGCCAGGGAGAGAAGTACTACCGGCCGATGTTCGGCTGCGTGATGGCCGGGATCGACAAGTACAGCGACGACGGGGGGGCAGACTCCGAGCCCGAGCCCGAGCCCGAGCCGGTGACAGAGGCCCTCGACCTGACCGCACCGCCTCCAACCGAGGTCGTGCCAGAGGCCGTGAAGCCGCGGGGCGGCCCGCTGATGATCGCTGGCGGTGCTGGGGTCGTGGTGTCCGGAACGTCGATGTTCATCGCCTCCCGGTACGCCGCAGCAGCCCGATCGGCCCAGGGGGCCGAGGTCTACGACAGCAGCGTCCAGGCAGCCAGGGCCGCCGAGACCGCCGGCTGGGTGACCGGAGCTGCCGGGCTGGCGCTAGTAGGCACCGGCGTGACCCTTCGCTTCGCGGGAGAGAGTGATCCTGCTCCTCGGCGCCTGCCTCTTCGACGTGTCGAACCCACGCTTCGACGGGACGGGTGACGACAGCGCAGGCGACTCCAGCGTGCCGGAGGTCGAGGACTGCAGCGACTGGGGTGATGGGCTCACCGGCAAGATCTACAGGAACGGGAACGTCTACGCGAGCATCGAGGATGCCGTGAACAACGCCGCAGAGGACTCCTTCGTGGAGCTCTGTCCCGGCACCTACCGCGAAAACATCGACCTGCGCTCCCGGATGACGCTGAGGCGCAGGCCAGGGGTCGAAGGCGAGGTCCTGCTCGACGTCCTTCCCGGCCGACCTCGGCCTGGCCGGCGGGGGCTCGTTCGAGGGCATGGACGCGCCGGGGCCGTCCTTCTCCTGCGACACCACGGGCGATGAGCTCTACTGCGACTGATCGCTACTGCTCGAACCAGCGGATGTAGTAGGGCTTGACTGGTTGGGGGACGGGGTTCGGCGCGATGCCAGGCGTACCCCGCGGGTGGAGCTGCTCGGCTCGGGGGACCTGGGCGCGATCCAGGCGGCCGGTCGGTGGATCCGGGTCGAGCGCCCCGGGCGCCCAGGTCCACAGCTGGATGCCCGAGTCGTGGGCAAGGAGCTCCGCGCCGCTCATCGCCTCCACCCGGGCGATGACCTCGGTCGCCTCGTCGTGGATCAGGATGTGGCTGGCCGCACCCAGTCCCCGCTCGTCTCCCTTGTGGGCGAGGCTCTCGCCGATGGTGTAGGAGCGCGAGCGGCCGCTGGCTGCGAGGCACCACTCGACCGGCACGACCAACACGGCGTCGGGGGGGACCTGCTCCGCGAGCGCCCAGGCAGGGTGGGTCCATGAGGGTTCGACCGGTGTCCAGCCCGTCACCCAGTTCCGCTCCACCGCCCAGGCCTTCATCTGGTGGCCACACCAGGCCGCCCCGACAGCCGCCGCCAGGATCGGCAGCACCCTGGCGGCCACGCCCAGCCGCGACCAGGCCAACAGGCGCAGGATGCGGGCGGCGCCGACGACGCTGGCCACGGCCGCGAAGGCCACCGCCGGTGCGACGTGATGAGCGTGGCTGGACCAGTGCCGATCGATGCCATGGCCCGATGGGATCGTGGCGTGGACCAGGAGCGTGCCGATGCTCCCGAGGAGCGGGATCGGTGCGAAGAGCGTCAGGGCCGGGAGGGGGCCGAGGCAGCTGAGGTAGAAGTTCGTCGAGCCCGCCCCTTCGAGCTTGATGACGCCGCGGGCCGAGATGAAGTCGTGGGAGACGCCCTGCAGCGGCATCGCGTATTCGTCCTGGGGTACGAGCTCCGTCGACAGGACGACGTAGGCTCCGACCATCACCAGCGCGATGGCGACCCTCAGGAGACGACCCAGGGGACGGAGCCGTCCCCGCAGGGTGGGCGCCGCGCAGAGAGGCAGCGCGACCAGCGCGATGACCGGCGCGAGAACGAGGGTCTCCTCTCGCGGCAGGATGCAGGCGAGCGCACCGATGGGAGCGAGCCACCAGCGCTCGTGACCGAAGGCCCACCAGGCGAGCACCACTCCCGGGAGCGCGAAGACGAGGTCCTGGTAGTCCTGGAGGGCGAGCTCGAGGACCGGCGGACTGGCGAGATAGAGCGCAGCCAGCATCAGCCCCCAGTCGGAGCCGAGGTGGCGGCGTCCGATCAGGGCCGCCGGGATGACGCCGGCGAGCACCGCGAGGATCTGGATGTGCGAGAGGGTCTGGGCGCTGGGAGCGACCCCGTAGAGCCAGGCCACCGGCACCAGCACGGGCGCACGGTGGCCACCCCACGTCCAAGCGTCGGAGTAGCCGCTGTGGATGGTCTGGGAGAAGCCGTCGCCGAAGCGGAAGTTGAAGATCAGCTGCTCGAAGACCGCCAGCCCGTAGGGCTCGACCGTCTGCATCGCCGCGATGCGCGCTGAGATCGTGCTGGAGGCCGTGCACCACCAGAGCCAGGCCAGGACCGCCAGGACGGCAATCGACACCCCTGGCGCCAGGAATCGGCGGTCCAGTCGCATGGGGCCGGGCTTAACCCGTCCCCTCTCGCCCTCCGGGTGACTGGCGGCGCCTGCGCAACAGCAACAAGCCGGCGAGGTCCAGCAGGCCGACCGGCCCTCCTCCTCCGCAGCCGCAGCCCTCGTCGTCGAAGCTCGGGGCCTCCTCCGTGCAGACCTCGTCGACCTCGCCGTCCCCGTCGTCGTCGTAGCAGGTCGTCCCCTCGTCGACCGTGTCGTCACAGTCGGTGTCGGCGTCTGCTGGCTGATCGTCAGTCGGCGAGAAGCGCACGGTGATGAGGCGCTCTTCACCCTGCGGCACGGGCAGCGGGTCGTCGAGGACCTCGTAGGAGGGCAGATCGATGTCCCACTCGCGCACCGTGGTGGGCATGTCTCCGGCGCCCGAGAGCGTGAACTCCAGCTCGGCGACCTCTCCGGGCTCGACGAAGCCGAAGTCCAGCGAGGCGGGCCAGCCTCGCAGCCGAGGCTCACCGCAGAAGCCCCGCACCTGGAGCTCGGGCAGCGTGTTGTCGGTGTCGCTGGTGATCTCGACCAGGGCCCGGTGGTAGCCGCGAGCCGGGGGCTCGAAGGTGAGGGTGGCGAAGCCGGTGCCACCAGCCGGGATGATCTCGTCCCAGGAGTCGACCCCGAAGCCCTCGCCCTCGACCGGGGTCAGGCTGATGTTTCGGATCGAGATGTCCCCGCCGCGGAGGTTGTCCAGCTGCAGGGTGAGCTCGAGGGCATCCAGCGCATCCGCGGCTTCGACAGCCCCGTGCTGACCGGCGGCGGAGCGGGGACCATCGTCGAGGTCCGAGGAAGCAGCCAGGTCGAGCTCAGAGACCTGGTCTTCGAGGCTGGCGCGACCTGCGCCGGCGCCATTCGCCTGGGCGAGCTCGTCAGCTGTTCGGGAGACACAGCCGAGCTGAACACGACCACCACGGGGAGCCTCGCGCTGGACGGGGTCTCGATCACGGCGGTGGGCTCCAACGACAGCACCATGGCCGCCGTGGTGCTCACGGGCGGCTCCTTCGAGCTCGTCGACTCGACGATCGACCAGGCGGAGCCGAACGCGATCCTGGCCTATGACTCAGGGATCTCCTGCGTCGACAGCGACGTGATGTCCTACCCCGACGCCGGCGTGCAGGTCTACGGCACCGGCTGGAGCTTCGACAGCAGCGGCTGCACCTGGGGCGACGACGTCCTCGTCTACGAGGGCAAGACCCTCTGGGACGGCGAGGGCGACGTCTCCTGCGACGCGAGCGGCTGTCAGTAGTCGACGAGGAAGCCCCGGCGCCAGTGGAACGCGTCTTCGTCCTCGTCCGGGGTCTCGGGCTCGAGGTAGCCCCAGCAGAGCTCGCTCTCGCCGACGCCGTCACCGATGCGGACCAGAGCCTTGAGGCGACCGAAGCCATAGAAGGCGGGCTCCTCTGTCTGGGCCGGGAAGATCCCGGCGACGCCGGTCACGTTGTCCTCGAAGGAGATGGTCGGCATGTCCTCGAGGTCCACGCCCTCGGGCAGGACGGCGTCCGGGGTGATGAACGCACCGGCGAAGAAGCGGATGGCTGTGCTGGAGCCCGTGCTGGTCGCGGTGAGCCTGTAGGCGAAGCCCCAGCCCTCCTCGTCCAGGTCGTCGAAGAAGTCGGTTCCCCAGCCCTCGCCCTCCTCGTCGACAGCGTCGTCGAGCACGTCCGCCCCTTCGTACTCCGCCTCGAGGTCAGGGGCCTGGTCCCAGTCCGTCAGGCCGAACGCAGCCTCGCCGCACACCCGGTTGCGGCATGCGGCGAGGGAGAGGCCAAGCAGCATCAACGTGATGCTTGCACGTCCGCCTCGAAGTAGCCGAGGTCCGCGGCAGCCTGGGCGACCTCCACCGCCGCGGGACCTGCCACCGAGGCGCCGAAGCCACCTCGGGGAACGAGCACCACGATGGCCAGCCTTCCGGGCGCCACCGCCTGCTCGGCGCGGAGCTCGTCGGACTCGGCGATCAGCGCGAACCATGCGTGCGGCGTCGCGTCCTCGCCGACCTCGAGTCCGTAGGGGATCTCGTCCGTGCGGCCCTTATCGTCGGCCGTGCCCGACTTCCCGTAGAGCCTCACGCCGTCGACGTCTGCGAGCCGCTTGCCCGTGCCGCCCGGTCCCATCACCTTGCGCATTCCCTTGAGGATCACGGACAGGGCGCGGTGGTCGGAGGTGAGGACCACCTCCTCACAGACAGAGTCGACGGACAGATCGTCAGGACAGCGCCGATAGACCCCGCCTGCCGCGATGGCGGCGACGATGCGGGCGGCCTGCAGCGCGGAGAGCGCCGCGGCGCCCTGGCCGAAGCTCGTGCTGGCCAGCTGACGGCTGCCAGCCGGGCCCGGCTCGAAGTCGTCGGACCAGCCGATCTCGACACCCTCGGCCACGAGCCGGCGGAAGGGCTCCGGGCCCAGGTCCAGCCCGAGCTGACCGAAGAAGACGTTGCACGAGACCTTCAGCGCCGTGGACAAGCCGATGGTGCTGTGGGGCTCGTCCTTCCAGTAGTCGTGGACGCCGCGGGTCCAACCCCTGCGGATGAAGACGGGCCCGCTGGAGTCCTTCCTCACGCAGCCCTGGGTCGTGTTGACGTGCCCCTCGCGCACCGCGACCAGGGCGGTCACCAGCTTGAAGATCGAGCCGGCTTGCAGGACCAGCTGTGTCATGTCGGTCCAGGGGCCGTAGCTCCCCGTGAAGACCTCGTCTCCCACGATGACCGGCTCCAGGGCAGCGGGGCCAGCGGCGTCGAAGGCCGGGGACTGGGCCCGCGCGATGACCCGCCCGGTGTCGACATCGATGACGACGATGGCGCCGCCTTCTCCGAGGTCGATGCGGGCGAGGGCCTCTGCGGCCGCGCGCTGGAGCTCGTCGTCCAGGCTCAGCTGCACCTCTCGGGACTGCACATCGGCCGCGATCTGCAGGAGACGCTCGGCTCGCTCGTCCCGATCGAGGCGCATGAGGGGGAGCAGAGGCGCGTAGTCGGGCACCGCGTAGGGGGTCTCGCTGCCGTCCGCGTGCGCGAAGACGTAGGGCTCGCGGGAGCCGAAACCCCGGAGCCGCTCCTCGTAGAAGCGCTCGAGGTGGTACTCGTGCCGCAGGACCCTGCTGCCACCGGCCGGCCCGAAGATGCTGCCGATGCCGAGCCCCGGGTCCAGCTCACGGCTCGAGTCGACGAGCACGTCGCGGTCGCGATCGAGGAAGGGCCCGCGGGGAATGGACGCCGCGATGCGGTCCAGCCGCGGGTTCATCTCGATGGTCACGGTGCGATCGGCCAGGGTCCGGACGAGGGGCTCCGTGGCGATCCGGTCCGCGGCGAAGAGGCTGATCTCAGCCAGCGTGAAGACGCCGACAGCCCCGATGAGCAGGGCGACGACCCCGAGCTCGCCGAAGCCGGTTCGCAGCTCCACGAGCTCACCGCCGAGGCTCCGGGCCTGGCCGTCCTCGGCGAGCCGCAGCACGACACAGACAAGCCCCACGAAGGCGATCATGGAGCTCTTGCCGTCCGAGAGGAAGGGGGCCACGACGCCAGTGAGCGGGATGATCCCGACGGTCCCACCGAAGATGACAGCGAACTGGATCGCCAGCAGCAGGGACAGCGAGCCGGCCATCATGCCGCGCCGCGGGGTGCGGTTGTGGACCGCCACCATCAGGCCCTGGAAGACGAGCGCGCCGATGACGGCGACGTAGAGCCCGAGACCGACCAGGCCCTGCTCCTCGGCCAGGTGGGCCATCACGAGGTCCGTGTGGCCGGCCTCGATGGCGCCGATGTAGGCCTCGCCGGTGCCCAGGCCGAAGAGGCCTCCAGAGGCGATCGCCCACAGGGAGTGGCCGAGCTGCGCGCCATAGGGCAGCGCGTTGTCGAAGGGGTGGAGCCACATCAGGATGCGCGTACGGACGGTGTCCCCGATGGCCTCTGGGTTGGCGATGACGAAGGCAGCCACGAGACCGACGACGACCACGACCAGCCCAGCCCAGAACTTCGAGCGCGAGGCTGCGTAGAACATCGTGATGAACATCGCGCCGAGGATCAGGGTGGGACCCAGGTCGCGCACGACCACCAGCCCGACGAGCAGGGCGAACAGCACCACCAGGGAGCCCGCCAGCAGGTCCGGGCGAGGGATGGTGAAGGGCCCGACGCGGACCCGGTGGGTGCGCAGCCGGGTGGCGACCTCTGCGAGGCTCAGGGCCAGGACGACGGCGAAGGCCATCTTCACGAGCTCGAGGGGCTGGAAGACGAACAGGCCGAGGTCGAAGTTGATGAAGGTGTCGGAGCCGTCGGGCCCGCTGCCGAAGAGGCGCAGGAGCACAGGCACGACCACCACGGAGGCAGCCAGCGGCCAGCGGAGCTTCCAGACCACGCCGTCCGGCTCCCAGGGGGAGGCCAGCACCAGTCCTCCCAGGATGCCAGCCATCAGCACGCCCGTAGCGAAGCCAGGACCGGGCCAGCCCGCGCCCCGAGTCGGGTCGCCGTAGCCGATCTGGATCATGAGGCCGAAGGCCATCGCCAGGACCAAGGCCGGCAGCATCAGCGGCACCAGGATGTGTCGCCCGCCGCGGCGGAGCCCGATGAGCCGTCCGCTGAGCAGGGCGAGGCCTCCAAAGACGAAGAACCAGGCGCTGCGCGAGGCGATGGCGAGGACCTCTGCGTCCGTCCGGAGCAGCTCCCCAGAGCGACCGGCGGCGTGCACCAGCGTCACCTCCGCCGCCTCCTGGGCACCGAAGAAACCCACCGCGATGGCCGCGATGGTCAACAAGATCTCGATGAACGTCCTCATGCCTTGTCCTCCACTGGCCCGACCCTTGCGACGAGCACCGTGACGTTGTCCCTGCCGCCTCTGTCCAGGGCGAGCCCGATGAAGCGATCGGCCAGCTCCGCGAGGTCCTGACCGAGCTCGCGTGCCGTACGGAGCTCGGCGTAGATCTCGCTGTTCAGCACGTGGTCGGAGAGGCCGTCGCTGCACAACAGCAGCAGATCTCCGGGCTCCACGTCGAGCTCGGCGAGGTCGACGACATCGGCCGCGAGCTCAGAGTCAGCGCCCAGATCACGGGTCACCTCGTTGCGACCGGGCGCCCGGTGGGCCTCTGATTCGCTCACGCAGAAGCGCTCCAGGCTGCGCTCACGGACCGTGTGGTCCCGCGTGAGCAGCATGCAGGCACCGCCAGCCTGGGCGGCAAAGACCCGACAGTCGCCGACGTGGGCGATGGTGGCTCGGCTCCCGTCGATCGCGACGCGCGCGGCGACACAGCCCATGCCTGCCAGATCGGGGTGTTCGAGGGTCCGCCCGAAGACCGCGGCGTTGGCGGCCACGAAGCGCTCGACCGGCTCCCCTTCACGGACGAGCTCGGTGACGGCCAGGGCCGCGGCCAGCTTGCCGGCCACGTGCCCGCCCATGCCGTCGACGACGACGAGCACGCCCTCGCCGATGGCGAAGACGTCTTCGTTTGCCCGGCGGACCAGGCCGCGATGAGTGCGCCCCTCTGCCGCCATCACAGCTTCTCCACCGTCAGCGTGAGCAGACCGTTGGTGAGGTGGACGACGACGGCGTCGTCGAAGGGAACGCTGATCTCCTTGCCGCACATCAGCTGGGCTTCGCCGACGGCGACCGGGTTGCCCAGCATGCGCTCGACCAGGACCTGGTCAGAGACGACCTCCAGGCGCAGGTGCTGGCGTGAGAACTCGCTGGAGCCCGTCGGCAGGGAGATGAAGTCGCTCCCACCGCCTCCACCGCGACGTCCGAGGGTGTAGCGGACACCCTCCTGCAGCCGACCGAAGGGCCTGTCGTGACAGCGCAGCTCGGCGACGACCCGCCCCTGGCGCTGCACCGGGCTGGCGTGCCGTCGCACGGTGAAGGGGGACCCGGCGCGCTCCGTCTCCACCATGTCCGGGTCGTCCTCGTCGATGGGGACGTGGCCACGGAGGGTCTCGGAGCCCTCGGCGCCCTTGTCCTCTGGGTCGATGACGAAGCGACCGTGACCTCGGTACAGCTCGGGGTTCTCCTCGAAGCGCAACGTGAAGCCCTCGGTCGATGCACCGCGCCTGCGAGCAGCCTCGGTCAGGCCGAACTCGATCGCCGGCCGGGCGCTGGCCGCGTAGGGATCGAGGGAGCGGTGGTCCTCGGAGGAGAGCTCCAGGGTCCAGTCCGTCCCGATCAGCGGGTTGCCGGCAGCGTCCAGAGCAGTGTGCTCGTCGACGACCCCCTCGCAAGCGCGCACGACCAGGTGGGGGTCGACCTGCAGGTTGGCGGCGCCCAGCCAGCGGCTGAGGCTCCACCAGGGCTGACGCTCCTGCCAAAGCCGCTTGAAGTCGATGTCGAAGCGGCCATCGCCGCCATGGATGCTCTTGGACATGGGTGTCTCCTTCAGGCCTCGACGACGAGGGCGAGGCGGAACTGGGGGGCGGAGCCGAAGAGCAGCAGCCTGTCTCCCGCCCTCAGCACGAGGCGGCCAGCGGGGTCGGGCAGGACGCGACCGCCGTCGGCGCGCTCCGCGACCACGAAGCGACGCTGGCCGGACTCGGGGATCACGAGCAGGCGGCTCGCCAGGCGCTCGATGCGGACGGCCCGACGACTGACGAAGCGAGCGGACGAGGGCAACGCGATGTCGTTCGCGCCGCCGCTGGGCGACTCCCGGCGCCACGCCCCACGGCCGAGGCTGAAGACCCGCTGGCTGCGAGGCAACGCGAACACCGCGCCCCGCCACCGCCACGGACACTCCGCCGCCGGGGGCTCGAGCACGAAGCGGACGGGGGCGGGCTTGTCGACCTCGCGGCCGAAGCAACGGTTGCCCTCACCCTCCACGACCTCGAAGTCCAGCGCTGGCAACACCTCCGGACCACTCCGGGCGAGTCGATTGACGACACGCTCCTGCACCTGCTGGGCGAAGCCCGGCTGGGCGACCCAGGCCTGCAGGGCCCCGCGCCCCGGTCCGGAGACCTCGTAGACGACCTCGATGGCTTCTGGGAAACACTCGCCGGAGTCATCCCGGCCGAGGTGTGCCATGACCGCGTCCACCGCGGACTGCAGGGCCACCTCGCGGCTCACCTCGACCCTGTTCTCGAACAAACGGAAACGCATGAGACCTCCTGTGGAGACCACCTACGGAGCCCGCTGACACCACACCAGCGGCTGTCAGCGGGCTGTCAGTGATCTACCCTCGGGCCATGAGATGGCTGCTCCTGGTCCTGGGACTGACCACCCTGTCCGCCTGCTCCCAGCCTTGCGCCCGCGTGACGGGCAACTGGTCGGGCGAGTTCTGGGGTGACTCCCTCGAAGGCGAGATCGACATCGACTTCACGGCCAACGGCGCGGACGCCACGCGCGGGAGCTTCCTCGGGACGTGGACGCCGAGCGAGACCGTCGTCGAGGAGCCCAACCTCAGCGGGCTCTACAGCTGCCCGGGCGAGGGTCAGCTCGAGGGCCTCTACATCGACTGGGAGAGCGAAGGCGACGGCGGCGTCGAGCAGGTCTACGGCCAGCTCTTCGGCTACATCTCGAGCAAGCTGGAGGCCGACGGAAACTGGGAAGCCGACTGGTGGACCGAGGGTGGGCTGCTCATCGGAATGTACGAAGGGGAGTGGTCCGCGTGGCACGAGTCCTCCTACTGATCTGGGGCTGTGGGCCCTGCGCCAGCCTCGTCGGCTGGTACGACGGCACCATCAGCGGCGACCGCGAGGGCTTCACGGAGTTCGACGTCGCCACGATCGACGAGACCCACGTGGAGCTCGTCGGCTTCTGGTCTCCTTCTGGCCTGCCACGCACGGGCGAGGTGAACTTCTCGACCACCCGGGCCTGTGACGCCGACGATACGGTCACCCAGCTGGACTACGACGAGCTCTGGCATCACCTGCCCAACGACAGCTGGGAGCGCTGGGTGGGCCAGGTGACCTTCCAGATGGACAAGCAGGGCATCACCGGGGGCTGGTTCTTCGACATCGAGGCAGGCCCTACGGAGGCCGAGCTGGAGCAGCAGGAGCAGATCGCGGGGACCTGGGCCGCCGACAACGACCCTTGACGTCCGGCGTCGGAGCGCTACCTGCGGGTCCTCACGGAAGGACCCATGGCCGATCCCCAGACCCCCGACATCATCGACGCTGACGAGACCGACGACAACGAGTTTTCGGTCCACAACTTCGACGCAGAGGTCCGACAGCTCCTCGACCTCGTCATCCACAGCCTCTACAGCGACCGCGAGGTCTTCCTTCGCGAGCTGATCAGCAACGCCAGCGACGCCCTCGACCGTGCCCGCATGGCAGGCCTGGAGAACCCGGAGCTGCGACCCGCCGACGGCGAGGCAGCGATCGACATCCGCGTCGACCCCGTCGAGTCGACCATCACGGTCTCCGACAACGGCATCGGCTTGACCGAAGAGCAGGCAGTCACGGCCCTGGGCACCATCGCTCACTCCGGCACGAAGGCCTTCGCCAAGGCGCTGGAGGAGGGGGTCGATCACAACCTCATCGGCCAGTTCGGGGTCGGCTTCTACGCCGCGCTGATGGTCGCCGAGCACCTCACGGTCCACTCGCTGTCTGGCGAGCCCGAGGCAGAGGCCATCACCTGGGCCTGCGACGGCTCCACCGAGTACACGCTCGGCAAGGGCAAGCGCGAGACCCGCGGGACCGACGTGATCCTGAAGCTGCGCGAGGACGCCTTCGACTTCCTCGATCCGGAGACGCTCGCAGCCGTCGTCAAGCGCTACTCGGAGTTCGTCGGCTACCCGATCCGCATCGCCGAGGAGCAGGTCAACGAGCCCAAGGCGCTCTGGACCCGAAAGGCCTCTGACATCTCAGAGGACGAGTACACCGCGTTCTACAAGCAGACCTGCGGCGACTGGGCCGACCCGGCGACCCACATCCACGTCCACGCCGACGCGCCGGTGCAGTTCAAGGCGCTGCTGTTCGTCCCGGCCATGGTGCCGCAGGATCTGAACTACTCCGACGGGCGGCGCCCGCTGAAGCTCTACGCCAAGCGCGTGCTCATCCAGGAGGAGGCCCGAGAGCTCCTCCCCGACTACCTCCGCTTCGTGCGCGGGGTCGTGGACTCAGAGGACATCCAGCTCAACGTGAGCCGCGAGCTCATCCAGCAGGACCGAACCGTGCGAGAGCTCCGGGAGCAGCTCGTCAACCGGGTGCTCCGCCACCTCAAGAAGATGGCGAAGAAGGACCGCGATGAGTTCGAGCGCGTCTGGACCGACTACGGCGCGGTGTTGAAGGAGGGCTTCAGCCGCCGCCCGGGCGAGGTCCTCGACGTGACCGGCAAGCTCACGGAGCTGGCGCTCTTTCGCAGCACGGAGAGCGACTGGACCTCGCTCGCCGAGTACAAGGAGCGCATGGCAGAGGGCCAGGACACCATCTGGTTCCTCACGGCCACGGATCCGCAGACCGCCGCGCGCAGCCCCCACCTCGAGGGCTTCGCGAAGAAGGGCTGGGAGGTGCTGCTGTTGACCGACCCGGTCGACGAGTGGGTCGTCCAGAGCCTCAAGGACTACGAAGGCAACGAGCTCAAGGCCGTGAGCCGCGGGGAGCTCGAGTTCGACGAAGAGGAGGTCGACCACGACGACGCCCTCGACGAAGACCTCGTCGGCTGGCTCAAGGAGACCCTGTCCGACACGGTCAAGGACGTGCGCGTCAGCTCACGACTCACGGACTCGCCCTCGGTCCTGGTGGACGACGAGCACGGCATGTCCGCGAACATGCAGCGCATCATGACGGCGATGAACCCCGGCATGTCGATGGCAAAGCGCATCCTGGAGATCAACCCCACGCATCCATTGATCCGCTCCCTGGAGGCCTTGCACGGCACCGGGCGCAAGACAGAGGCGCGCCCGCTGGCCTTCCTCCTCGTCGACCAGGCCAAGCTCTCGGAGGGCTTCGTGGACGACCCGGGAGCCCTCGTCGAGCGTCTCCAGGCCCTCAGCAAGCTCGCGGCGGCCGGGCTCATGGGCCATGATGGGGGCGGCGCCGAGGAGTAGTAGATGCTCGCGCTGCTGTCGTCCTGCTCCATGCCCTTCGGCGGGCCCGAGGGCGCGACCCCCGGACAGGGAGACTGCGACGAGCTCGTGGTCGGCTGGCTCGACGAGGACGGAGACGGCTTCGGTCGCGAGCAGGAAGAGGCGTGCGAGGCCCAGTGGTACTGGGTGGACGCCGGCGGGGACTGCAATGACGAGGACCCCCTCATACACCCCGACGCCCTGGAGATCTGCGAGCCGTGGTCCCGCGGCGTGGACGAAGACTGCGACGGCACCCTGGACTGCGAGGACGCAGACTGCCGCGACGAGTGCCTCGAGGACGACTGCAACGACGGCTACGACCAGGACGACGACGGGCTGACCGACTGCGAGGACGACGACTGCCTGGGCACGGCCGACTGCGCCTCCTTCACCGCGTACATCACGGGCGGCGGCGCCTACACCCTGTCCCGCTACGCGGTCAGCCAGCAGCTCTGGGCGACCTCTGTGAAGGGCCACGTCATCTTCACAGAGGGCATCGTCGGCAGCTGCACCTTCACCCTCGGCCGGGTGGAGATCTGGACCTCCTACGGCATCACCACCGACGTGCGTCGCGAGGACATCTGGCCCAGCGACGGCTGCCCTTCGTCGCTGTCGACGGGTTTCCTACCCCGCACCTCGGAGCTCACCTTCTCAGGCTCTCGCATGCCCCGGCTGAACACCGGCGCCCCCTGGTACGGCTCCACCCTGACCAGCAGCAGCTGGGGCAGCTCGTCCACGTTCTACCGTGGCGCGATCACGGGCGGATCGACCTTCTCGAGGTAGCCTGTGGATATGTTGATCACCCTGTGGATCACTGCTTGTTCGACTGATCAGAGTCCGCCTCCGACGCGGATTCTGATCGAGGCGCCGGATCCGGTCGTCGTGCAGCTCGAGGTGCCCCCGGAGCCCGTGGCGAACACGCCGCCGGAGGGCTGGACAGAGCTGGTCGGCGCCCCCTCGCTGGACTTCGCCTTCGACTACCACGGCACGGACAACTTCACCGGCGCCCAGCTCCCTGGCTACGAGGCGAAGGGCGCCTGGCTCCGGGACGAGGCGGCGGCGGCGCTCCTGTTGGCGGCGGCCGACCTCGACGCGCAGGGCCTCCGACTCGTCGTGCGTGACGCCTACCGGCCGGTCCGGGCGACCCTGGCGATGTGCGACTGGGCGGAGCGCACCGACCAGGTCCACCTCCTCGACGATGGCTACATCGCTCGGAAGTCAGGCCACAACCACGGCAACACCATCGACGTGAGCCTGAGCCGAGATGGGGTCGCGCTCGATTTCGGCAGCCCCTACGACCACTTCGGCGTCGAGTCCCACACCGCCAACGCCTCGGACGGGGCCGCAGAGGCCCGCGTCCTGCTCGGTGGGGCCATGTCGAAGCACGGCTGGAAGAACTACTCCAAGGAGTGGTGGCACTTCTCCTACTCGATGCAGGGCACCGAGCCCCTCGACGTGCCCTACGGGGTGTCGGGGGACTGAGGTAGGGTCGCGCCGTGCTGCGACGTCTTCCGTTTTCGATCCGAGTAGGACTTCGCAGGGTCCCCGCCACGCTGAGATGGCTGGGCCGACCTCGTCTTGCTCGGGGCGACATCACCGACTTCCCGGCGCTACATGCCAGGCGCCGGAGCCCCCTCCGCCGCCAGTCCACGCTCTACGCAGGGGGCCTCCAGGCCGCCAAGGAACACAACGTGCGGCGAGCCGCGGCCTTGATGGACGGAGTCGTCATCGACCCCGGCCAGAGCCTCTCCTGGCACGCCGTCATCGGCCCGCCGATCCGCGCTCGGGGCTTCGTCCCCGGCCCCGAGCTCCACGCCGACCGCCTCGCCCAAGGAGGAGGTGGTGGGCTCTGCCAGGTTGCGAACCTCGCAGCCTGGCTGGCGGTGCATGCTGGACTCGAGCTCCCCGTGCGCCACCGCCACGGCCTCGACCTGTTCCCAGACGAGGCCCGGACCGTGCCCTTCGGTCTGGGCGCGACCGTCTTCTTCCCGACCCGCGACCTGGTCATGAAGAACCCGCACGAAGTGCCCCTGCGTCTGGGCTTCGGCGTCGAAGATGGCTTCCTGCTCGGCGAGCTCCGCTTCACGGAGCCCCTGGACGAGCGCTTTGTCGTCGAGGAGCGTGACGCCGGCTTCGAGCGCATCGATGGCGTCGTCTACCGCTTCAACCGCCTGGTCCGTGTGAGCGCGCACGGCGAGGAGCTGCTCTGGTCGACCCGCGCCCGGGTCGCCTACTCCGTCTCCGAGGAGCTGCTGTGATCCTGCTCTTGGCCTGTTCCGGAAACCCCGAACCCCAGAAGGTCGAGGAGAAGCCTGCCCTCGAGGTCCTCGCCGAGGCTCCGGACAAGGCGTCCACCAAAGTGGACTTCCACCTGGAGGCGGCCGTCCTGACATCCGAGGGACTAGCAGATGGCCTGCTGCGCGGGAACGACGCCTGGGTGCCCATCGGCAATCCCAACGGCGAAGGCCTGCTGTTGCGCTTCGCCGAGCCCTTCTACTTCAGCAAGCTCGAGGTCAGCGCCTGCTCCACCGGCCCCGCCTGGACCCCGACTGTCTTCGTGAACGGAGCCCGGGTCGACGACCGACGCCTGGAGCCCGGGGGGACCAAGGCCGTGCAGGTCGGCGAGGTCGTGAAGTCCGTCTTCGTGCGCATGAGCCACGCCGAGCCGGGGGCCTGCATGGGCGGTGTGCGCTTCCTGGACTCCAAGGGCGAAGACCTGAACGTGCTGCCACCCCGCCACGTCGGGGCCGAGGTCCGGGCCAGCTCCACCCTGGAGCCCGCCGACGCCTACCACACGCTCTACCTCGTCGACAGCCGCACGGACTTCGGCTGGGTGGAGGGCGCCAAGGGCACCGGCGCGGGCGAGAGCCTGAGCATCACCCTGGACGAGGAGGTGGAGCTCCACGGCGTCCGGCTCTGGAACGGCTACCAGCGCAGCGAGGACCACTTCAAGAAGAACGCGCGCCTGAAGAAGGTGACCCTGTCCTTCGACACCGGGTCGGTGACCCTGGAGGTGCCGGACGCCATGGGGCCCTCCGAGCTGTCCTTCGATCCGGTCAAGACGCGCAGCCTGAAGCTGACCATCGACGAGGTCACCCCGGGCAGCCGCTACGAGGACCTCGTGATCTCCGAGCTGGAGCTGATCGACGAGGACGGCCCCCTCAGCCTCAGGACCTGGGACGACCGGGCCAAGGCCCTGCGCACCGCCCACGCTGGCACCGCGCTGGGGGCCCTGATGGACCAGCAGCTCGAGAGCGTCTGCAGCGACGAGTGGATCACCCAGGCCAAGCTGCGCAGCAACCACAGCTTCGTGGTCTACGGCGAGAGCATGGACACCTCGACCGTCTTCGACGGTGCCTGGGTCCCGCTGGGCAAGGAGGGGGCCTGGACCGCGGTCAAGCTCTACGGCCGACGCCACCGCATCCGCTCGACCTACCAGCCCTACGGCACCGACACGACGGACGAGGAGACCCGGATCGGCGGCGGCAAGCTGCTCCTGGCGCGAGCCTCCGACCTCGACGAGGAGACCTGGATCGTCACCTCCGCCGAGCTGGCCTGGGGCCTGACCTGCTCGCCGAACCTGAGCCACGCAGAGGCCATCGAGATGGGCATCGTGCTCATGAAGGGGGCGGACATCGACGCGGTCGTCGCCTTCTGATGCTCCTGATGCTCGGGTGTGGCATGGAGCCAGCGCCGCAGCCGCCTCCGCCCCGGCTGCAGTCGATCCTCACGTCCAGCATCGGCCCAAACCCCTTCGACGCCACCGCCGGGATCGGGCCGATGGCGTCACCCAGACCCAGATCAAGCTCCGCTCCAACCAGACCTTCGACATCGTCGGCGAGGACCTCGTGGCGCACGGCGACTGGTTCCCGTCGGCGGCCTTCCGCGGCTGGACGAAGGTGACGCTCCATGGAACGAGAACCCAGGGCGGCGAGACCACGGTCCTCGACAGCGAAAGCCTCACCCTGGCGACAGCCTCCGAGCTCGACGCTGCAGGCTGGATCGACACCGCCCGGCGCTACACCTCGGCGCTGGACTGCGAGGGCCAGATGAGCCACGAGCAGGCGGCCAGCGAGGGCATCGTGATGGTCGAGGGCGCAATAGAGGCCGTGGTCCGCCTCAACGCCGCCGAGTGAGGCCGGCCGGGCGGACTCGTCGCGGGTTGCGCCCATCCTCGATCCTGCCAGCCAGATCCTCGCTGATCGGTCCCTCGGACAGCGCCTCCCAGGTGGCCTCCGAGACGTAGCTGTAGTCCCCGTCGAGCACGGTGAACTCACCGGTCCACTCATGCGGCCGCACCCCCCACACGATGCGGCCGATGCGCTGTCGGTCCAGCTCGGGCTCCGGGGCCCAGGCCATGGCCTCGCCGCCGGTCTCGTGGTCGTAGAGGAAGTTGATGCCCACGTGGGCGATGAGCAGCTCCGGGCGCTCGGGGAGTCCCTCGATGAGGCCTCGATAGCGCTCGTAGGGGGGGTGCTGGCGCGGGTCGAAGCCGACCGGGATCACCAGGAGCAGGGGCAGGCAGAAGGGGGCCGGGATGCGGGGGATCAGCCCCAAGGCCAACAGCGGTGTCATCAGCGCCAGCCGATACCCGAGGTCCAGCTCGTCCTGCTTCCAGGGAACGAGCAGACACACGGCCAATGGCAGCAGGAAGATCCAGCGTCGCTCGCGCAGGAGGCCGTAGATCAGCGCCGCCCAGCCCCCGAGCAGCTCGAGGACCTGGAGCGGATGGGTCGGTCGCAGCGACAGCCAGGACAAGGGCAGGCTCGGCTCGAGGTGCACCCGCTCGAGATCCGAGGGGTGCAGGAGCCCGGGGAGCACCCACGACAAGAGGCAAAACACTGCGATCAGCGAGACACCGCCAAGCAGGACGCGCCTCTCGACGCGCTCGGCCAACAGGCCCAACAGCCCCAGCACCACGAAGGCTGCGCCGATGCGGTGGGCGCTGGCGCAGAGCACGCCCCCGAGGACCGCCAGCCACCAGCGTCGCCCGATCAGCCCAGCCGCGAAGAGCAACCACGGCGCTGCCATGCCCAGGTTCTTGGGGAAGTCCCCGCCGAGGTGCGTCAGCGTCGGAGAGGCCGCCGCAAGGAGCGCCAGGGTCCAGGGGCGGCCCAGCTCCCGCCCCAGCAGCCAGGCAGCCGGGACCACCAACGCGGCCAACAGCGCGGCCCCCACCTTCATCGCCAGGATGGGCTCGAAGACCAGGCCCAGGATCCCGAGAAAGCGCAGCACCCAGCTGGCGTCCGGTACGTGGAGCCCCAGCCCAGAGGACCAGTCCGCGATCTGGACCACGTAGTAGTAGCCGTCGGTGCCCGGGGGCTCCGGGGTGCGCAGCGACCACGCCAGCCTCGCGGCGAAGACCCCTGCGGACAGCAGGAGCAGGAGGGAGCCCCGACGCACTCAGTCGCGCAGGTGGCGGTTCAGGTACTCGAAGTCGGTGGTGTCCCCAGAGATGTGCACGTCCGAGGACCAGCTCTGGCCGTAGTGGCCGAAGTCGTCCAGCAGCCCGAGCCCATCCGACTCCAGCCGCGCCATCCCGCCCTGCTGCCGCACGACCCAGAGCTGCTCGTCATCGGCCGCGACGTTGGTCAGGTACTCGTCCATCGTGGTGGAGTCGACCAACCCCCCGGCGTCGAACTGGTAGAGCGAGGCCCCGTGCTTGTTCGCGAGGTAGACGTGGTCCCGATCCGAGGCCAGGGACCTGGGGCGGCTGGACGCGGCGTGGGTGTCGGTGACGCCGAAGGTGGACAGGTCGACCTGGAAGAGCAGGTCCTCGTTGGTGACCGCCACCCAGCGCGTGCTCCCCTCGACGTGCACCGCCTGCGGGTAGTGCGCCATCGTGGTGTTGCCGGTGTAGACGTCCGGGTAGCCCTCGAAGGTGAGCGAGGCGACCTCCTCGAGGGTGGCCCGGTCCAAGACAGCGACACGACCTTCGTAGGGGTAGCTCGAGCCCAGGTCGAAGAGCGCCGCGTAGACGTGGTCCTCGTCTAGATCGAGGTCCAGCACCTGCACATCGACGAGCGAGGTCATCTCGACCACCGAGCCGGTCTTGTCGAGCACGTAGAGGGTCTGGTCGTCGTTGGAGGCGACGAAGACCTCCTCGTCGTCCAGGGCGATGGCCAGGTGCGCGCTGCCGAGCTCGATCTCCTCGACCTCGAGCAGGAGCAGGTCGGCGTCGCCGCCGTTGTAGACCACGAGCGACTTGTCCTGGGCAGGGCACACATCGGCGAGGCTCGGCCAGCCATAGGAGCGCGGCGTGAGCACGATGTCGGGCTCGAGCACCGGCGCTTCGCTGTCCACGGGAGAGTCGGCGGGGGAGTCCACCGGGCTGTCCTCGACCTCCGAGTCATGGGTCGAGGGCTGCGACTCTCGAGGAACGACCTGGTTCTCCGTGCACGCGACGAGCAGCAGCAGCATGGGCCCTCCGGCGGGCAGGTTAGCGCGCCTCGGGAGGAAGTCGTGGTCTGGCTCATCTCATGCATCAGCGGCGAAGAGGTCGTCGTCGGTCCGGGCCTCGATCAGACAGACGACAGCTCGGTGATCGAGGGGCCGTGCGCTGACGACATGGTCGAGGTCGAGGACTTCTGCATCGACCGCTACGAGGCCTTCGTCACCGACGGGGTCGCCGAAAACGGCGAGGGCGAGACCCCCACCGGCTACCACTCGGGAGAGCAGGCCGAGCTGTACTGCGAAGCCGCCGACAAGCGCCTCTGCACAAGCGAGGAGTGGCTGCACGCCTGTCAGGGGGAGCCGCCGACCACCTGGCCATACGGCGACACCTACGATCCGACGGCCTGCAACGACAGCTACCCGGGAGGTCACCCGGTGGTGGACTACTTCGGCACCTCCGACGGGACCTGGAACACGGAGCACATGAACGATCCCGGCATCAACGAGCAGCCGGACACGGTCGATCCCAGCGGGGAAAACCTGTCCTGCGTCAGCATCGATGGGGTCTACGACCTTCACGGCAACCTCCACGAATGGGTCGCCGAGAGCGTGTTCCGGGGCGGGTTCTACGCGGACGCGGAGCTCAACGGACCCGGTTGCACCTAAGTCACGACCGCCCACGCAACGAGCTACCACGACTACTCGACGGGCTTCCGCTGCTGCGCGGACCCCTGAGACTCGACGATATGCTGCGGCTGTCAGGGCCGCGAGTGGAGGAACCGTGATCCTGCTTCTGTCCGCCGAGGCCTTTGCCTGCGGCGCCTTCTTCGGCCCGGAACCCGTCATCTCGGACAGCCAGGTCGTAGCCTTCCGTCCGGGCTCCGGGTCCACAGAGGTCGAGTACCGCGTGGCCTACGCGGGCGACGCAGAGGACTTCGGCTGGGTCATCCCGGTGCCCGGTGACGTCGAAGAGGTCGAAGAGGGTGACCCCGACGCCCTCATGGACGCCGTCCAGGACAGCGAGCCGAGCATCGAGCACTACTACGACGAGCCCCGCTTCGGCTGCAGCGGAAAGGGGGACGACCTCACCGACTCGAGTGGCGGCATGGGGACCGACTCCGGCCTCGTCGAGGGCAGCGGGAGCGCGGGGATCTTCGAGTGGACCGCGCTCTCCGGCGAGGAGTCCGAGCCCCTGATCTCCTGGCTCGACGAGCGCGGCTTCGTCAACGGCGACACCAGCGCCATCGAGGACTACGTCGCAGAGGGCGGCTGGACCTTCATCGCCTTGTCGATGACCCAGACCCCGGACGGCGCCGGCGACAGCGGCTGGGGCCACACCATGCCCCAGGCCGCGGTGCGCATCACCTACGCGGGTGACGACATCAGGTACCCGGCGCACATGACCAGCACCTCTGGCGCCGAGAGGCAGACCACCACCATCCTGGTCTTCGGTGATGAGCGCGCGACCGTCAGCGGCTGGTCCTCGGCAAAGGTCGGCGACCTCTTCGGCGACATCGACGACGACCCGGCCGAGCTCTACGCGGACCGCCTCTGGGACCTCGGAGGCGACTCCCCCGGCTACGGTCTCGTCTACGCGCAGGCCTACCGCGGCGAGTGGCTCACCCGCTTCGACGCCATGGCCCTGTCCACAGCCCACACAGAAGACGCCGTCTTTGCAATCGACGGGGGCACCGACCCGGTCTCGAGCTCGATCCAGCTCTACGAGAAAGAGAGGGACCGTGACAAAGCCGAGAACGCCTTGTTCCTCCTGCCCCTGGGCCTGCTCGGACTGATCGGGCTGCGCCGTCGGCAATAGGCGAGGCCGACGCCACGTCTAAGATCCGGACGTGACGGATCTCCTAGCTCCTACCGGGCCCCTCGTGATGTCCTCGGTCGACGTGGTCGCCGGGGACTATCGCATCCTCGACGGGGTCACGCTGAAGCTGCATCCCGGTGAGCTCTGCGGGCTCATCGGGCCCTCCGGGGCCGGCAAGAGCACCCTGATCAAGGTGCTGCTCGGCCTGCGAGACCCGAGGTCCGGCGACGCAAAGCTCGGCGGCGGGCCGGTGACCGCGGTGCCCATCGGGTACGTGCCCCAGGACGACGCGCTCCATCGCACGCTCACGGTCCAGCAGGCCCTGTCGTTCTCCGCCGAGCTGAGGCTGCCGGAGCTCGGCCCCGAAGAGCGCGCGGCCCGGATCACGGAGGTGGTCCAGCAGGTGCAGCTCGACGAGCGCATGGACGTGCGCGTCAAGCGCCTGTCCGGCGGTCAGCGCAAGCGGGTGTCGGTGGCACTCGAGCTGCTGACCGAGCCGCCGATCCTCATCCTCGACGAGCCCACCAGCGGGCTGGATCCAGGTCTTGAGGCCACGATGATGGAGCTCTTCGAGGGTCTCGCGAAGTCCGGTCGCATCGTGCTGGTCGCCACCCACGCGATGCAGTCGTTGCTGCGCTGCCAGGCCCTGTGCGTGCTCGTGAAGGGTCGCGTCGCCTACTTCGGTCCTCCAGAGGACGCCCCGGCCCACTTCGGCGTGGGCACCTTCGCGGGCATCTTCGAGGCCCTGGCACGGAAGGCCCCCGCCGAGTGGGCGAAGGTCTGGAACGCCTCGTCGATGCGTCCGGCCTTCCTCGGCCGTGGAGCCCCCGCGATCGGCGGTTCGACGAGGAAGCAGCTGCCAGAGGTGACGGAAGCGCCCGCCGAGGAGCCCGAGCCGATGTCCGCAGCGGAGCAGCTCGCCGCGATGAAGGCGGAGCTGAAGAAGTGAACCTCGTCAAGCGCCAGCTCGGGGTGCTCACGCGCCGCTACGCCGCCTGCACCGTCGGGGACCCGCTGACGGTCTTCCTGCTGTTGGCCCAGGCCCCCTTCATCGGGTACCTCTGCACGCTCGTGTGGGGCGCAGCCGGCAGGGAGACCGAGTCGCTGTACTTCGTGATGGCGCTCTCCAGCGTGTGGTTCGGCTGCATCAACGCCTGCCGCGAGGTCGTCAAGGAGCGGGCCATCGTCGAGCGCGAGCGCTTCTTCGGTCTGTCACTCCCCGCCTACGTGGGCTCCAAGTTCGCCGTCCTCGCCGGCATCGGGCTGGTCCAGGTCGTGCTCATGCAGGCGGCCATCGAGTGGTCGATGGCGCTGAAGGGGCCCTTCTTGGTCCAGACCATGGCGATGTTCGGCAGCATGCTCTGCGGCATGGGGCTCGGGTTGTTGGTCTCGGCCATCTCGAAGAGCCAGGAGCGCGCCGTCGGCGCGATCCCGCTGTTGATCCTCCCCCAGATCCTGTTCTCCGAGGTCGCCCTGCCCGAGCGCTACCACGGTGAGGCGATGTCCCTGTTGGAGAACCTCATGCCGGCCCACTGGGGCTTCCAGGCGATCCGGGAGCTGGCAGCTGCGGAAATCGAGTGGGCGACGGTGGTCGGGAGCCTCGGCGCCCTCGGCGTGCAGACCCTGGTGCTCGCCGTCCTGGCGATGCTGGCCCTGATCCCACGGAGGGACGTGTGAAGAAGTACGCAATCGGCCTCGGCGTCCTGCTGGTCGCCGCCCTCGGCTACCTCGCCGCCGCGCACCTCTCGGGCGGCCAGTACCCGACCCTCGGCATCCCCGGCGTCGGAGGCCACGAGGCCATGCTGCGCAAGATGTCCCTCGACTTCTGGGAGGACATCCAGTTCAAGGACTTCGAGAAGGCCGCGACCTACCACGAGGAGTCGATGCAGGACGAGGTGGACATCCCCTTCCTCCTCGACCGGCTCTACGGCGTGCCCCCAGAGTCCATGGACATCCAGCACTACGAGGTGGTGTTCGTGGACATCGACAGCTCGGGCCTGCGCGCCCGGGTCAAGTGCCGCGTCAAGGCGCTGGAGCTGACCCGGGAGAAGGTCCGGGACCAGGAGATCATCCTCTACTACTACCGGGACTCAGTGGACGACCCCTGGCACATGAAGCTCGAGGACAGCCTGCGCAAGCCCGAGTCGGACAAGGACAAGAAGCACTAGCGCCGAGCGCTATTCGAAGCCCTTCCTGCACGCCGCGTCGCAGCGGTGGGCGAGGCCGATCGCACCGGCGGCGAGATTGGTGGGGAGCCCGGTCTCGACAGTCGAGGGCAACAGCGACAGGGTCGGCTCGTAGTGCGCCGCGTGGCAGAGCCCCGCGACCTCGGCGGCGTCGACACCGACGCTGACCTTCAAGGTCCGGCTCGAGCCGGCACACCGAGAGGTCGTCTGGAAGCTCAGGTTCCGTCCCGGCGTGGCGCAGGTCAGCTTGGCGTACTCCGCGGCGAGGCTGTCCTCGACCAGCTCGATGGTGGGCAGGGGCGTCGAGTCCTGGGCCTCGATCGCGGCGAGCACGGAGCCGAGGGTCTCCCGAGAGTGCCCGGCGACCTTCGCTCTCAGAGCGTCCTCTCGGGCCTCGTAGAGGGACACGCCACCGCCGACCCAGCCCTCTTCGTGCACGCAGATGAAGCGCGGAGCGGTAGGGATCTCCTCCGTCAGGGGTCGCAGCGCAGGGGTGGGCGCCGTGGCCTTCTTCGAGAGGCAGACCTGGAGCGCATCCCGGGCCTCGGGGAGCCCCTTGCCCACCGCCACCTGGTAGTCCCCGAAGCACTTGCGCCTGCGAGCGGCCTCGAGCGCCACCCAGGGAAGGTCCGCGGTCACGTAGCCGTCGCCCCAGGTCGCGTCCCAGTCTCCGCTGTGGCGCTTGACCTGGACGAACTCACAGGCCCCTGGGCGGACCTCGTAGCCGGGCACCCGCGGCACATCGGGGGGCTCGATCGAGGCATAGCGCGCGACGAGCACCTCGACCTCGCCGAGGTAGATATCGACGTGCTGATCGATGTCGGCGACCAGCCAGGCGTGCTCGATCACCCGAAGGGATCCGCTCTCGAAGTCAGCGGCAAAGGCCTGCACGGTGAGCGTCTCGTCGGGCGTCTTCAAGGTCGCCGTGCACCGGGCGATGCCGTCGCTGGCGAGAGCGGCCGCGATGAACAACATCATCAGGCCTCCAACAGCGGCGACAGCGCCGCAAGAAACAGGGTGGGGGGCGTCACAGGCGCTCCAGGTACTGCTGGGCCCGGGCGTACTCTGGCGCATCGGGGGGAATCTGCAGCCAGGCACCTCTGGCCTGCTCGACCTTGCCCGCGTTCCCATAGGCGACGCCGAGCATGAAGATGGTCTGGGAGCGAGGAGGCCCCACCCTGAGCGCCTCCTCGAAGAGGGCGATGGCCTCGCCGTGCTCGCCGAGCTCCATGTGGGCCCGAGCCAGCTGGGCCATGACGATCTCGTTTTCGGGCTCGAGGTCCAAGGCGTGGGTCCACAAGCTCACCGAGTCTGTCCAGACCTTGCACTGCTGCCAGGTGAGCACCCCCAGGCCGAGCACCGCGACCACGCCGATGCCCTGCGCCCAGCGACGTCCGACCAGCGTCGCGCAGACCAGCGCCGCCAGCGGAAGGCAGGAGAAGTAGCTGTAGCGATCAGCGACGAGCTGGGGCCCCGACTGGGCGACGCCCGAAACGGGCGAGAGCAGCACCAGGTACAGCACCCACGCCACCATCGGCGCTCGGGAGCGCTTCCAGAGGGCAGCACACAGGCCCGTGATCCCGAGCAGGACCAGGGCATTCGTCGCCGTCGGAAGCGCCGCGCCGTCCCACTCGTAGAGCGGAGAGAGCCCCTGCGGAACCAGCGTCTTGCCGGGGTAGAAGGCCGCGCCGTGGAGCGCCATCTCCAGCCGCTCCGCGAGGGTGAGCGAGCCGCCCACCAGCGCGCCGCCTTCGGCCTGGGCCCATATGGCGAGCCCACCGAAGAGCAGGGCGAGGCCAAGGAAGGGCAGCTTCTCGAGCAGGAGTCGGCCCCAGCCCCGACGCTCGAGCCAGACATCCAGCACCAACAGGACCACCGGCAGCGTGATGGCGTGCGCCTTGGCAGCCAGGGACAAGGCCTGCAATGCCAGCGCGACGAAGAACCAGTGGCGCCCTTCGTCCGCGGCATAGCGCAGCCAGGCGAGCACGCTGCCCGAAAACAGCAGCATGGAGAGCACGTCGCGCCGCTCGGTGACCCAGGCGACGGACTCGACCCTCAGCGGATGGACCGAGAACAACAGCGCCCCGAGCACCGCGGGGAGCCAGGCGCCCTCGGGCAACAGCCTCTTGAGCACCAGGAAGAAGAGCCCCGCCGAGAGGCCGTGCAAGAGCACGTTGGTGAGGTGGTAGCCGAAGGGGTCCATGCCCCACACCACGTGGTCCAGCGCCAGCGTCATCCACGACAGGGGCGTGTAGTGGCCCATATGAGCGTGGGTCCACATCCAGGCGAGCTCGTCCGCGCCGAGCCCGCGCCAGGTGTCGTGCTCGAGCAGGGTCCCAGGGTCGTCCCAATTCACCCAGCCCGCCGAAAGCGCCGGGATGAACACGACGATCGTCACCGCCATCACCAGCATCAACGGGACGGTTGCAGAACGCATCGCGTGGCATTCTAGGGCGCGCATGCCGGACGACCCGAAGAAGGCAGCCAACGATGTCCTCCTGGCCCTCGCACGTGCGGGCCGGAGCTTCCTGCTCTACGACCCCGGAAACGAGGCGATCCGCGGCTTCCTGGAGGACTACCAGGACAGCTGGACACGCTACTCGGAGGCCTTCGGCGACCTCGATCTCGCCGTTCGCCCTTTCGAGCTCCTGCGCAACGACGAGGTCGTCTACCTGGAGCGCGACCGCGAGCGCAGCCTGTCGTTCAAGATGTTCCGGGACGGAGTGCGCACGCTCAGCATCGGCCAGCACGCCACCTGGGACGAGCTCTTGCGGCTCCTCGAGATCCTCTCGATCCGCTTCACGGGAATCCGGCAGCAGGAGGACGACCTCGTCACCCTGTTGTGGAAGGCGGGCTTCAAGAACATCGACGTCCACGCGGTCGAGGGCTTCATCCCCGACGAGGAGGACGACGAAGACGAAACCCTCGACGGGCAACGTGAGCACCTCTCCGCCCCGGAGGACCAGGATCTGCCGCACCCGGTCTTCCCTTCTCGCGGGATCGTCACCTACCAGGACATCGACCTCGAGGCCCAGGTCGCGGCGCTGTCGGAGGCTGACTCCCGGAACCTGCCAGAGGACGCGCTCCACCTCGCCGGGCTCCTGCTCCAGCTGGTGCGAGACCCAGACGACCCGATGGAGGCCATCCACCTCCACTTCTACCTGGACGAGCTCCGCGACTTCCTCATGGCGGAGGAACAGATCGGACGCCTCGTGCGGCTGGTTCGCACGCTGCAGACCAACCTCGCCGACAACCCGCGCCAGCTCGACGAGACCCTCAAGCGCCTGGCAGGGACCGACGCGCTCCTGCGCATCGTGCGCTCGATCCAGAAGAACCACCAGTCGGCGCCCCCCGAGCTGCTCGAGCTCCTCCACATGCTGCCCGGGGATCACCTCCAGAACCTGCTCGAGGTGCTCTCGACGGAGCGCGACCAGGGCAGCCGACGGATCCTGCGCCAGCTCGTCGAGCCCTTCGTGAAGGGCCGTGAGCGCTGGTTCATGGACCAGATCCTCGGCGCGGAGCCAGAGGTCGCGATCGACCTGGTCCGCAGCGCCGGGAACAGCTCTCCAGAGATGCTGGTCACCCTCGCCCCGGAGCTGGTCGCGCGGGCCGACGAGGGGGTGGTGAACGAGCTGCTCTGGCAGGCCGACCGCGTCGGCCGCAGCGCGGACCTCGATCGCACGCTCGTGCAGCTCTTGGACTCCGACTTCGAGCGGGTCCGCATCCGCACCATGCGTTGCCTCGCCGAGCGTCGCTACGAGCCCTGCTTCAGCACCATCTCCTCGCGGGCCGAAGGACGCCGCATCTCCAACCTGGAAGCCGAGGCCGTCGGCCGAGCCCTCGCCGAGCTGGATCCCGAGCAGGCGGGCGAGCTGTTCCGGAGGTGGATCCGACCGGGGGGGGGGATGCTCGGGTTCTTCGGCGGCAAGGGCAACGACACCCTCTGCTGGACCGCGGCGGCTGGCTTCGAGCACCTCGACGATGCCAAGGACGACTCACTGTTGGAGTGGCTGGCCAAGCGCGCCGGCGAGGATCTCTACACCCGCTGTCGCAAGTCGTTGGTGAAGCGTCGCCAGCGCCGGGAGGGCCGCCGTGGATGAGCTGAGACTCGCCCAGATCCGGCTCGGCCAGGCTCTGGACGGGGCCCGTAGCGGCGACCAGCGGCTCGCCGAGATCGTGCGCGAAGAGGGCCTGCGCTTCGTCCAGGTCCTCACCAGCCTCCTACGCCTCACGCGCCTCCACCACCTCCAGAACCACGCCTTCGACGGCCCCGTCCGCGAGTTCCGCATCTGCATCGACCGCCTCTGGCAAGAGCTCGGCGCGGTCCACGTGGTCGCGGTCGAGGACCAGATCTACGTCAACGACATCCGGATGCGGCTGACCGCGAACGAGGAGAAGCGGGACCTGGCGACCCTGCTTCGCGAGCACAACGTCGGAGGACTCTCCTTCCACTCGACCATGGACGAGCGTGCCATCCGCAGCCTCGTCGGCTGCTTCGCCGCCCGACCGGAGCCTGGTCGGCGCCGGACCGCGCTGTTGCTCCGGATGCGCGCGGCGGGCCTGGACGGCATCGACGCCTCCGGTGTCTTCCTCTTCAAGGTCGGCGCTGACGCCGATCCGGATCAGAGCACCGTCCAGATGATGGAGCGGGCCACCGAAGCCGCCGCGGAGGCCTGGGACGCCGTCGCCAACCACCGCATCCCGAACCCGCTCCCGATGCGAAGATCCGTCACAGAGATGCTCGCAGAGGGGCTCAACGCAGAGGGCCTCTGGGAGGAGGACAAGAGACGCCTCCGCCCGGGTCGCCACAGCGTGCGCGTGGCTCGCCTCGCGCTGCTCCTCGGCCAGGAGCTCGGCCTGTCGGCGGCGGCGCTCCAGGACCTCGGCGTCGCCGCGATCTTCCACGACATCGGCTACGCGGCCAACCAGCCAAACGAGAGCCATGAGACCGCCGGCGCGCGCCTGCTGCTACGCCAGCGGGGCTTCCATGAAGCCAAGATCCAGCGCATCCGAGCAACCCTCGAGCACCACAGGAACCACGATCACAGCGGCGGGCGGCCAGGGCTGTTCAGCAGGATCCTCCGCATCGTCGAGGACTACGACAACCTGGCCCGCAGCAAGCAGGCCAGCTTCTCTCCGGCGCTCGCGCTGCAGCTCATGGTCAGCGAGAGCGGCTCCTTCTACGATCCCCTCCTGCTCCAGTTGCTCGTGAACCGGCTCGGCTGCTACCCGCCAGGCACGCTGCTCAGGCTCGAGGATGGCAGGATCGTCCGTAGCCGAAGCCTCGTTCGCGACCCCGACATCTTCGACCGGCCCGAGTGCTTCCTCGTAGTCGACGAGCACGGAAACCGACCTGAGATCGGGGCAATCATCGATCTGGCTTACGAGGGCGAGATCGTTGGGCTCGCCCACCCGGGGTCCGCCAGCTGATTCCCCGTAGATGAAAATAACCCTCATTGTTTTCATTTTGCTGTGCTGTCGTTAGAATTGGTTCTTGGTCGGAGCACACCGTGACCGTCTTGTTCATGCTTGCCGCATGTGAGCACACGACGCCTGAAGACCCCGCCGGAAGCACCGAGCAGTCTCGCGCAGAGGCCATGCCCCACTGCAACGGAATAGTGCACGACGACACGTTCTACACGGACTGCGTCATCCGGGGCATCGTCGCGGCCCCGGACAGGGACAGCGCAGAGGAGCTCTGCTCTTCCCTGCCTCTCCGTCAGTCCGAGTGTCGCTCCCAGTGGGCCATGCGCATGATGAACCGGGCCGACGCAGAGGACGTCCGGATCATGTGCGGCGAGGACGGCGAGTGCCTGGCGGAGCTCGAAGAGGTGATCGCCTGGCGAGCCAAGGTGCAGCCCCCGGGCTGAGCCGGGCCCAGAGCCTTCAGTTCGTGACTGGCGGCTCGAAGAGGTAGAGCGCCAGGGGCTGATCGCCGGTGGCTTCGATCACCACGGGCGCGGGACGCAGGAAGACCAGCAGCGTGCCCGGCGTGATCGCGCGCTCGGTCCCGGCGCCGCGCAGCATGCCCTCTCCGGAGACGGCATAGAGCAGCCCATGGTCCTCTGAGGTGGCGGGCAGCTCGTACTGCTCGCCCACGAACAGCCGAGACATACGCCCTTCCATGATCGGCAGATCGAGGCGGTCGAAGGGCTGCCCGGAGGCGACGAAGTCCTCGACGTCGTCGTCGGGGTGGTAGCTGAAGGGTGCGGTGCCCTGGTCCATGCGCGGGTCGTCCGGCCGCAGGTACAGGTTGCCGTCGAAGGAGGGGTAGGCCAGCACGAGGTTGGCCTGGTGAGCTCCGGTGTTGTTGTCCCACTCGTGGCCGGTGAAGGGGGGCGAAGAGACCAGCGAGCCCGGCCCGAACTGCTCTTGGGTCTCCACGCGCTCCCCCTCTTCGGCGTAGACGTGAGCGACGTCCGGCGAGCCCGTGACGATGATGGTCGCCTCGTTGGCGGTGCGGTGGACGTGCAGCGGACAGAGCTGATCGACGCCGATGACGTGCATGTGCGCGGAGGCGACCTCGGTCGTGTAGAAGGTCTCCGACCGGTCGGTGGAGTCGAAGTGGGCCTGGATGATCTCCTCGGCCTTGTCCGGGAGGTTGGTGCTGGCGAGGGCGAGGCCGCTGGGAGGCACCTCGACGACCAAGGGCGTGACGGCTTCCTCCTGGGCGCACGCCGCCAGGGCCCACAGCGCAAGTCCCGTCACGGCTCATCCGGCTTCGCGGGATCGACATAGCCCATCGCCTCGAGCTGCCGGACGGTCGCCTCGTCGAACTCGACCTTGACCTCGCTCGCCGCGCTGGCCGCGACGTGCTCACGCAGGGTCCTCTCCAGCTTCGGTGCGGGACGAGACAGCGCCGTCTTCTCCTTGGGGTCGGCCACCAGGTCGAAGAGCTCGGAGCGGCCCTCCTCGGGCAGCCAGTGGCGACCATGCTCGGCGACCTGGTGGTCCTCGACGTAGAGGATGAGCTTGCTCTGGCCGTCCTGCACGGCCTTGGCCTCGCCGCGCTGATTCAGGGCTTCGGAGATCGCCACCCGGTGGTCGGCGTCGGCGGTTGGCAGGGGGGCGCCGTCGATGTCCTCGGGCACGGGCAGCTCGAGGATCGACAGGATGGTCGGCATCACGTCGACGGTGGGCACCGTGGTCGTGACGTGGGTGCCAGCGTGCTCGCCCCCGGGCCACTTCACGAGCAGGGGCACGTGCACGAGCTCCTCGTAGAGCGTGTGTCCGTGGGCATCGTAGAAGTGGTTGCCGTGGTCCACGAACTCCTCGCCGTGATCGGAGGTGACGATGATGAGGGCGCGCTCGTAGAGCCCCTGCTCCTTCAGCTCGGAGACGAGGTCCGCGAAGTGACCGTCCATTGCACGGATGCCCCCGTCGTAGAGCGCCATGGTGACCTTGGGGTGGACGGCGTCGTGGGCCTTCAGGGTCGCGCTGTAGTCGGTGTGCGCCTGCTGCCGGGCCTCGTTGTCCGGCGGGCCGCTGCGCAGGATCCGGTCGAACTCGGCGAGCTCGGCGGCAAGCTCGGGCCGATCGATGAAGCGCGTGTCCGTATAGGGAGCGTGGACCTCGAAGCTGTGCCAGAAGAGCAGGAAGGGCTGCTCGGCGTGCCCGGCAGTCCAGCTCGACAGCTCCGCGACGTGGGCGTCCGTGAGCTTGTAGTGGTCCGTCTCGTAGGTCGCGAAGCCCTGGCCGAGCCCGACCTTGGGATCCATCGAGCCGCCGCCGGTGAACGCCGCGGTCGCGTAGCCTGCCGAGCCGAGGTGCTCCGCGAGGGTCTGCACGGCGGGGTCGAGCGAGCGCACACCGTCGCCGCGCTCCAGCGCGTCGATGAGGTCGAAGTAGTACTGGGTCACGCCGTGATGGCCCGGGTAGAGACCAGTCATCAGGCTGACGTGGGCCGGCGTCGTCCACGGCGCCGAGGAGACGGCGTGTTCGTAGAGGACCGCGTCCCTGGCGAAGGCATCCAGCGCGGGCGAGGTCTCGGAGATCGCGTAGCCGTAGCTGCCGAGGTGGTCGGCACGGAGCGTGTCGATGCTGACCAGCACGACCGGCGTGGGCGAAGGCTCCACCGGCGTCGAGCATGCGAGGAGCCAGGTCACTTCGCTATCTCTACCACGGTCTCAGCCCTCCGGATGGCCGTGCACCGTCGCCAGGAGGGCCGCCAGGCGCACCTCCGCGACACCGCGCCGACATCGGCGTGACGCTGCGCGTTCACCACTCCAGGGAGCATCCTGGAGTCACGAGGAGGAAGAGATGTGGCTTCTTGCACTGGCGCTCGCTACCGCGGATGAGTGCGCGATCACGGCACAGGTCGATGAAGCGGGGAAGCTCGTCTACGTGGACCGGGGGACCTGCCCCCCCTGGTTCCAGATCCAGCTCCAGAACTCGGTCGGCCAGGACGAGCCCCTGCCGCTCCCGGAGCACACGTTGGTCCAGCTCCCGGTCACCATCGACGGTCGGGCCGCGTATCTCGGTCCGGCGACAGAGGGTCGTGTCGTCGGCCCCCACCGCGGCGAGGGCCCCGACGTCTCCCATCTCGCGGAGCGCGTCCCCGACCTCCCGCCGGACTGCGAGCTCCTGGCGACGGTGGATCCGGAGGGGCGGATCGACTCGATCTCACCGGTGGACTGCGCGATCTCCGACTACCAGTCGGCCCAACGTCGAGCACGACGGGCACGCTTCGAGAGCGGGGCGGATGCCCGCCTCCCAGGCCCACTCGCCGAGCATCGGGATCTTGAAGATGAGGTCGTCCCCGAGCCCCGCCGGGAGCCGATTGGTGGCATGGAAGACCTCGACCCCGAGTAGGAAGCCGTCGTAGGTGGCCAGGGAGTGGTGCATCGCGAAGAGCACGCCGCCGGTCCGCGGGACGTGCTCGAGACCCTGCACCGAGTGGCGGTGGTAGACCGACAGTGGGCGCGCCACGTTCTCGAAGAAACGCACAGCGCCAGGGGTGATGACGGGGTTCGTCCGTTGCTCTCCCATCGCGCCGCGACTAACGCGTTAGCGGCGAGCACTGCAGGTGAAGAACCAAGTGAAGAAGTCCAGAGCCCTGTCCGGCTTCCCGGAGTGGCTGCCTGAGCAGGAGCTCGTGCAGCAGGAGCTGATCGCCACCATTCGACGCTCATTCGGCCTGCACGGCTACGTCCCGCTGACGACCCGCTCGGTGGAGCCCCTCAGCGCCCTGTTGTCCAAGGGCGGCGACACGGACAAGGAGATCTACGTGCTCAAGCGGATCCACGATCCGCCCGAGCGACCCGCCGAGCTCGGCCTGCACTTCGATCTCACGGTGCCCTTTGCCCGCTTCGTGAGCGAGAACCGGGGCCGGCTGTCATTCCCCTTCCGGCGCTACCAGGTCCAGCCTGCCTGGCGCGGGGAGCGTCCCCAGATGGGCCGCTACCGCGAGTTCATCCAGGCCGACCTCGACATCATCGGCGCAGAGAACCTCCACGTCCGCCACGACGGCGAGGTCGTGCGACTCCTCGCACACACCATGGCCCAGCTGCCCGTCCCGCGTGTCCGTGTCGGCGTCAACAACCGCAAGGTGCTCGAGGGGGCCTACCGGTCCCTCGGCGTCGAGGACGTCATCGGGACGCTCAGAGCGGTCGACAAGATCGACAAGGCAGGGCGCGACAAGGTCGCCGAGATGCTCACCGCCCAGGGGCTGTCGGCGACGCAGGTCGACGGCGTGCTCTCGCTCACGGAGCCGGGCGCCATCGAGCTCAGCTTCGACCACCCGCTGTTTGTCGAGGGTCTCCGCGAGCTCCACGCCGTGCTCGAGGCCTGCGACGACGTGGAGGACGTGGTCGCCGATCTGCGCATCGCCCGCGGCCTCGACTACTACACCGGCACGGTGATGGAGGGGGTCTTCCCCGACCACCCCCAGTGCAGCACGGTCTGCAGCGGCGGCCGCTACGACGACCTCGCCGGTGGAGCGAAGGTCAAGCTGCCGGGGGTCGGCGCCAGCATCGGCGTGACACGCATCATGGGCTACCTCCAGAACCTCGGGTTGATGCCGGAGCGGGCCGGGAGCACCGCGACGGTGCTGGTGGTAGTGCACTCCGAGGAGACACGGCGCGACTCGGAGGAGGTGGCCCGGGCCCTGCGCGCACGCGGCGTCGGCGCGCTGGTCTGCCACAAGGCCTGGGGCTACGGCAAGCAGATCCGCTGGGCTGACAACAACGGCATCCCCTATGTCTGGCTGCCCACTCGGGACGGAGGCGTCCACGAAGTCAAGGACATCCGCAGTGGCCAGCAGGCCGCGGCGGATCCGGCCAGCTGGAGCCCCTCAGAGGGCTGAGGCCAGCCGGCGGGACAGCACCGTCGAGACCGTCATCGTGGACAGCTGCGGATTCACGCCCAGGGAGCTCGGGAAGACCGAGGCGTCGTGGATCGACAGCCCCTCGACGCCGCGCGCGTGGCCGCCACCGTCGATGGTCCTGCCCATGCGACAGGTCGCCATCGGGTGGCTCGAGTAGAGGACGAAGTCCCGGATGGAGGCGGCCCGCATGGCCCTGGAGAAGAGCTCGAGGTCACCGGTCGCCGGGACGCCGTGGGCGATGGCGTAGAGTTCGGTGGCGCCTGCCTCGAGCAGCACGCGAGCGCAGAGGATCATGCCCTCCAGGATCTGCTCGATGTCGTGGGGATCGAAGGTGTAGGAGATGTCGGCTCGACCGTCAGGGAAGGCCCCGACCCGCCCGTGACCGTGATCGCTGACCAGGGCCAGCACGCCCCCTATGCGTCGGAGCACGCCGAAGGTCGCCTTGATGCTGCCGTAGTGAGGCGCCAGCAACATCGAGACCACCTCTGGCGGCGAGGTCCAGGTGTGGGGGAGCAGGCCGGGGAGCTCCGGATCGTGGAAGTAGCAGCCCTGGGTGGCGCCCTGGAAGACATCGACCTCTTCGTCGAAGAGCGCGAGCACGGCGCTGCCCGGGTGCACCAGGAGCCCCTCGCCGACCTCGACGAGCTCCTCGGCCAGCCCGCAGTGGTGGAGGAGCCGAGGGGTGCCCACAGCCCCTGCCGAGAGCACCGTGTGTCGGGCTCGGACCCTCACCCGCCCGCCGCTGGCGCCGGTGTCCGGGTGGTGCATGCGGCCACTGACCCCCACGACCCGCCGGCCCTCGACGTCGACGGACTGCACCCTCGTCTCGGCCTGGATGCGCGCGCCGGCCTGGACCGCGCGAGCCATCAGGTTGAGGTTCACCGTGGCCTTGCCGTTGACCGGACAGCCGAAGTTGCAGGCGCCGCAGCCGACGCAGCCCGGCGTGTTCCGCGGCGCCAGCCCTCCGGCATAGCCCAGCCGCTTCGCGGCCTCTGCGATGAGCACGTTGTGCTTGCCGGCGGCGTGGTCCGAGCTCGGAGGACCGACCCCGAGGAGCTCCTCCATCTCCTCGAAGACCGGCGACAGGGTCTCCGGCGACCAGTCCTCGTCCAGCAGCTCGTCCCAGTGGCGCAGGACCGCGTCGGGAGTCCGGAAGCAGAGCGCCGAGTTGATGAGCGAGCCTCCACCGATCCCGCGGCCCGCCGCGATGAGGAAGGGCGTGGGCCCGCGGGCCAGCATCGTGCCCGCCTCCTGCATGTGGTAGCGGGCCGTGTGGGCCTGGCTAGTCTTGAAGTTCGAGGCCTTCGGGCCCTCCTCGACCACGATCACCGACAGGCCGGCCTCGGAGAGCACGCGAGCGCTGGCAGAGCCCCCGGGTCCAGCCCCGACGATGCAGACATCCGCTCGCAGATCGCGGTCCTCTGTCGAGAACCCGGCGGCCACCGGGGCCGGCAGGATCGGCTGGATCGGCCTCATACGCCGTAGCCGCAGCGGGTCATGGCGCTGAAGAAGTCCACCGCCTCCGGGTGGATCGTGTACCCCATGCCCAGCAGCAGCACGAGGGACTGGATGACACTGCGGACCTCTGCGATGGGATGGACCATCCACTCGTGCACGAGGGCTCGCCTTGCAGCCAGGGGTTTCTCGGAGAAGCCGCCGCCAAGGGCCTCGAGGGCGTGGACGAGCAGGCGGATGCCCTTGGCCTGGAACTCCGGCATGTGGGTCAGCACCTCGTCGATGAAGCGATCGAGCTGCGCCTCGGCGCCGGACAGCGCCGGCTCTCCTCCTGGCGGGTAGAGGGCCTCTGCGAGAGCGGACACCACGAGCCCCTCCTCCGCGGAGAGCCTCGCGTAGGGCGCCTCCGGCGGCTGATCCCACCAGCGCAAGCCGAGCCCTCCGACCCCCACCGCGGACGCGGCGGCGACCGCAGCCCCTGCGGCGAGCACGTGCCGGCGGGTGATCCGCATGAACAGTACGGCGGTAACCGACGTACACAACGGGGGTTAGGGTCTTGTCCGTGCCTCTTCTTCCGTTCTTCGGTGCCGTCGCGCTCGTTGGTCTCGCCATCGCGGCGTGGGCCTACTTCGACGGCCAATGGGGTGGCGGAGAGAGGCTCACGGACGAGGAGGGCAGCCGCCGCAACCAGCGCCTGGATCGCAGCTGGCGACGGGGCGAGGACCTCAGGCAGTACCCCCGCCGCCTCAAAGAGCTCGAGGACCAGCTTATAGGCTCGCACCGCGCCGCACAGCAGCAGCTCCAGCACCTCGGCCTGAAGGCCTCCGAGATGGACGAAAAGGGCCGCGGGGATCTCGCCGAGCGCTACCAGGCCGACCTCGACGTGCTCGAGCGTCGGGCCGCAGCCACCCGCAGGGTGATGGCCACCGTCTGGAAGACCAGAGCCATCCTGCATCTGCGGGTCCACCTGGCGGTCGCCGCTCGCCAGCGCCCCGATCTCGCCCACCTCCCCCAGCCCCTGGACGTGGACCCCAGCGAGCTCGAAGCAGCAGCAGAGAACTACTTCCTCTCCAAGAACGAGGTCCGCACCTTCGTCGAGGTCCTCGACGGCCTCTGCGGGCACGTGTCCGAGATCGTCCCGCCCAAGCCGCTGTCCGCGGAGGTCGACCCCAAGGACGAGCTCACCGTGCAGAAGGAGGTCGACGCCATCGAGCGCACCCTGGAGCAGCTGCGAGAGCGCATGGACAAGCTCGGCGACACGCTCGACTACCTCTCGGATCGCTTCAAGACCCAGCGCGTCGTCGAGGGAGCCGATCTGTCCGTCGACTTCGGGCCAGAGGCCAGCAAGCTGCTGGTCGAGGTCAGCGGGGCCGTGAGCCAGCTCGAGGCGCTCTCGGCGGTCGGGGACAAGGGCCTGGCCGACGCAGCGGTCGACTCGCTCTGCGAGGACATCGGCCGCCTCGAGCAGGCCGGCATGGAGGCCAGCGCGGAGGAGGAGGCAAACCAGGAGGTCCAGCGCCTGCTGGAGCAGTTCGCTCGATGATCCTGCTGCTGAGCGCGGTGCTCGCGAGCGAGCCGACGATCGCCCTCGACAAGCAGCCGACCACCGAAGAGGCCGCGCGCGAGGCCCAGGATGCCTGGCTGCGCTACGCCACCGCCGCCACCGCCGCCGTCTGGCCCACCTTCGAGGCCGAGCTGAAGGACATGAAGTTGCCAGGCGCCAGCTATGCGTGGAATGCACGCCTGGTCGTCGACCCGGAGGGCAAGCTCGTCATCGTCACGCTCTCGGAGGGCTCCGGCCACGCGGCCGCTGACGCCGCGCTCATCGCTGCCTTCCAGCAGGTCGGCCTGTTCGGGCCGCCGCCGAAGGTCTGGATCCAGACGACGGACGAGGCGGTCTTCGACGGGCTCGTCTTCACCTACGAGCGCCAGGCCGACCCCGGCGCCCTCAAGGTGCCCTACGAGCGGTAGGGGCCCTACAGCCCCGTGTCGCGCTGATAGGTGATGTCCGGGTAGTGCCAGTCCCGCACGCCGCCGGTGGTGAAGGACCAGGTCTCCTCGTAGCTGCCCGACTGGTTCGTCACCGCGATGGTCGCCGTGTAGGTCGTGTGCTCTGAGAGCGGTGAGGTCGGCACCATCGCGACGGTGTACTGCAGCTTCTCGATGTCGTTCGGATCGACGACGATGACCTCGACCTCGCCGTCGGGCCCCACGAGCTTCGTCCGGTCCACGATGAGATCGTAGGGGTTCGAGTTCCTCGAGCCGGCGTCACCCGTCGTCAGCATCGTGATGGGGAGCCCGAGCTCGTCGTCGAAGCCCACCGGGTCGGTCTCGATCGAGGAGCCCTCCGGGTAGTGCTGGTAGTTCGGGGGCACGCCGATCTGTCCGTCCGCCGGGTAGACGACCGGGCGCCCGACCCGGTGCTTGTCCGGCTCCTCGCGCAGCAAGACGAACTGCCCGAAGGGCTCGGCCTTCCCGAAGCCGGCCTCGTACCAGCCCGGGGACATGAGCGCCTCTCGGAACTGGAAGTGGGCCATCAGCCGGTCGACCCAGAGCTCCACGTCGCCGACGTCGTCATAGCTGAAGTAGAGCTGCCACTTGCCCCAGTCGACGTTGGTCTCGGTGTAGCCAGCCGCGTCGAGGCGCTTGTTGAGCTTCTCTCCGGTGAACCGATCCCGGTCCGAGTCCTCTGCATCCCAGTCCCGCACGGGCTCGCCGGTCTCGGAGTCCAGGAGGGTGTAGAGGGCCGTGTCGGATACGTACCAGCCGTACTCGTAGTGCTCCTGGAAGTAGCGGGCGTGGGACTGCGCCGCCTCGGAGACCGCCGGATCCATGCGCCCCATGGAGACCCCCGTGAGCCGTCGATAGCAGTTCACGCGCCCGACGAACTGCTCCGTGGCGGCGCTGCCACCTCCGGGGAGTCGATTTGAACAAGCCTGTTGGACCGTGTCGTAGGAGCATCCGGCCAGAAGCAACCAGATGTTCATGAGCTTAGCCGCCCCACGAGCAGGCCCCATCTCTCGTGGCTCACGCGAGGTGCCCGAACAACAGGGCGCAGACGATGGCCGCGGCCAGGAAGCCAGCGAGGTCGGCCGACAGCCCGGCCAGCACCGCGTGGCGGGTCTTGCTCACGCCCACGGCGCCGAAGTAGACGGCGAGCACGTAGAAGGTCGTGTCCGTCGAGCCCTGCATGGTGCTGGCGAGGTAGCCGATGTAGCTGTCAGGCCCGTGGGTCTGGAGCAGCTCCACCATGAGCCCGAAGGCACCGGATCCAGAGAGCGGGCGCACGAGCGCCATCGGGAGGACCTCTGGCGGCACCCCAAGGGGCTCGGTGACGATGCCCATCCAGCCGGTGAGCCAGGTCATCGCGCCGGACCCGCGGAACATGCCGACCGCCACGAGGATCGCCACCAGGTAGGGGATGATCATCACCCCGGTCGTGAAGCCCTCCTTCGCGCCCTTGACGAAGCTCTCGTAGACCTTCACCCCCCGAGCCCAGCCGAAGAGCACCAGCGAGAGGATCAGGACGGGGATCACCCAGTCTCCGATGATCTCGGAGGCATGCCGCAGGGCGTAGGGGAGGGAGGGCTCGACCCTCAGGGCCTTCGTGGCGCAGGGCTCGTCCTCGCAGCTCTCCTCGAGGCGGTAGTCGCCCGTGGCGTCCGGCTCGAAGGTGTCCTCGAAGGCGCTCACCTCCGAGCTCGGTGGGGCCTCGACGACCTCCCAGCTGCCCTTGATCGGGGCCTTCTCCCACTGCCAGAGCACGGAGGTGTCCGGGCGCTCGTCTTCTCCGATCGCGACCGCGACCAGCGGTGGGCCAGCCAGGACGGCGAGCATCGCGAGCAGCACGATCCGCAGCACCCAGACTCCCCAGGTCGTGCTGGTCTGTTTCTCCTCCTTCATGAGCCCCTGCACGAGTTCGGAGACGGCGACGGCGTCGGAGCGCTCGACCTCCTTGGCGGGGCCGGTGTGGTCCGGCTCCTTCATGGCGAAGATCGGCAGGCGCTGGAGGCCCTTCGCCGCGAGGATGCCGACCACGGTCGCGCAGCCCGTCGCGGCGAGGGTGGAGGCCATGATCCCCCAGGGATCCGTCGAGCCGAAGGCGGCCCGGAGGCCCACCACCCCCGTTGGCAGGAGCGCCAACCCGGAGGTGTTGATGGCCAGGAACAGGACCATCGCGTTGCTGGCCACGCCGGGGCGCTTGTTGATCTTGTTCAGCTCCATCATCGCCTTGATGCCCAGCGGCGTCGCGGCGTTGGTGAGCCCGAGCATGTTGGCGGCGATGTTCATGATCATCGCGCCCATCGCAGGGTGCTCGGGCGGCACGTCGGGGAACAACCGGACCATGATCGGTCGGATCGCCCGCGCGAGGATGCGCAACAGGCCCCCGTCCTCCGCGACCTTCATCAAGCCGAGGAACAGCGCCATGTAGCCGATGAGGGAGATCGCGAGCGTGACGGAGTTCGCGGCACCGTCCAGGGCCGACTGCGAGACCGTCTCCATGCTCGAGGTGAGCGCGGCCACCACGAAGGCGATCACGACGATGGCGATGAAGACCGCGTTCACGAGTCCATCATTGGCCTCACCGGGCTTGACCTGTCAAGGTCGGAGCGCCCGATTCAGCCCGTGGATTCCTCCGAGCAGTCCTCGAGATCGCGCAAGCTCCGCAGCAGGGCGCGCCTCAGCACTTCCCGCACCGCGAGATCCGTCACGCCGACGAGCCAGTCCCCGACGGCCTTGTCGACGATCTCCGAGTCGCTGTGACCGCTCTCGCGCAGTCGCACGCCCTTCACCTCGAGCCAGTCCCCGAGCGGGCCGAGCCGGATCACGTAGCTGAGCGCCTCCTCGACGGCCCCGTTGCGATCGGTCGGTGTCTGGACCTGAGCGAAGGGCGAGTCGAACTCGCGCACGTGCAGCGGCAGCCTGCCAGCGGACAGCTCGGCCACTGTGTGATCGGCGGGCGCGCGCTCGGACTCGGCGCGGATGAAGTGCTCGAGCTGCACCTCGTAGACCTTCAAGGGGCGCCTCCGGACGGGGGGGGGGGCGCGCATCCAGCGGGGTAGGCGAAGCTATCTCAGCGAAAAACAACAGTTCTTACAGGTCTCTCGCAATGCACTTGCCCGATCGAACCTTGCTCTGGTTTGAAAAACTTCCTCCCAACGGACTGGGACGTAATCTCCGTTTCGCCGCGTATGACGCGGGACTCCTCCGACAGGACGCGCACAGAGGACGCCCACCGCGGCTGGAAGGGAGTGGAGAGTCCATGTACATGACGCGCGAAGACGCCGACCCGCGGGGTGCCGCCACCCGCTGGAGAAGCCAGTCCTGTCCTCCTTGCGAGCCGTGACGATGGCCTGGGCATCGGGCAAGAGCGGAACCCTTTGCCTCGGCGAGCAGCGACTCCACCTCCTCCACGGTGAGCCCACGACGCCCGAGCAGCTCCAGTTGATCATCGAAGCGCTCTACGCCGAGGACGCCCCGAGCTTCCTCGAAGGGGCGATCCCGGGACGACCGACGCCGCCGCGCCTGGCGACGGAGCTCTGGGAGGCCGCGACCCGACTCGCGGAGCGCGCGTCGCTGAAGGGCCGTGCCCGCTGGCGTGTGCTGCCCGAGGAGAACTTCCACCGCCTCAACGCCTTCCCCGTCCGTCCGCTGACCGCCCGCTTCCTCAGCCGCGCCGACTCAAAGAAGGTGAGGCTGGGCGACACGGTGCGAATGGACAAGAGCGCGCGGATGGAGGTCCTCGACGATTTCGTCGCCCTCGAGGTCCTTGGGGTGGTGACGCTCGAGGCCCCCGCCGACGGTGCGGTCCGGGAGGACCCTGTGCGGCCACGCCCCAACGTCGACGCGAAGACGGAGCGGAGGCTGCAGCGCGAGTGGGGGCTCCTCCGCGACGCGGACGACTGGACAGTGCTGGGCTGCACGCCCGGCATGGCCCCGGAGACCGTGGAGGCGGCGGCCCGACGGATGGCCTCCCGCTATCGCCAGCTCTTGCGAGAGCCCCGCATCACCGAGAAGGGACAGGAGACCGCGCGCCGCATCCTGGCTCGGCTACGCGCTCTACCACGACTTCACCCGGGACCTGATGCGCCAGCGCCAGGGCATGCGGATGATCGAGAAGGCGCTGGAGATGGGCAACGACAATGGAGATCCCGGCTTCCTGATGGCAAAGATCCTCCACGGCGATGGCGAACTCGTGCGGGCCTGGAATCACCTGGACAAGGTCCTCGCCAAGCACCCGGCCCACGCCGACGCGAGCGCGCTGCGAGACCAGATCCAGAAGGAGATCCGGCGGGACTAACTCCGACCTGACGGGAGCTTCCGCCAGTCCACGAAGCCCCGCCCGGAGGTGTCGGGCTGGCAGCTCGGACAGAAGAAGGCATCGTGTCCGCGCACGTAGCGAAGCTGGCGCCCGTCGGACAAGCCGATCACCAGCGCACAGCGCCTTGCGCCTCCGCACCCTCGGCGCAACCAGGCGGAAGCGCCCGGCCAGCATCGGTGAGACCAGGAGATCGTTGTCCCCCGACAGGGTGAAGACGACCATGTGCGCCCGGCGCGCGACCGCCTCGATCGTGCAGCCAGCGACGTGCTCGTCGAAGGACCCGGCGAGGCCGAGTCGCATGACGACGGGGTTGTGGATGGTCGCCCTCTCGACGCGCAGACCGACCACGCCCTCCTCGAGCAGCGGGACTACGTACTCGAGGTCGGGGCGCTCCGGCATCAGTCGGGGCGACGGTTCAGGGCGGTCCAGTAGCGACCGAGCTGGCCCACGACGTCCTGGACCGCCTGGAAGCCGTCCAGGCGAGGGAGGCGCAGATCCAGCAGCACGACGGCAGGGAGCTCGGCGTCCTGCAGCTGCTCGAGGGCCTCGACCCCGTCGCGAGCGGAGCGCAGCTCGGCGCCTATCTCCGCCCGGCGCAGGGCCAGACGCATCAGGTCGAGGTCGTCGATGCTGTCTTCGACGATGAGGATGTGGCTCATTCGGGTCTCGCTTCCAGCGACAGCGTGAAGGCGGCGCCCTTGTTGGGCTGCCCCCTGGCGGAGATGCGCCCGCCGTGGCGCTTGACGATACGATCGACGATGGCGAGCCCGATGCGGGTGACCCGCCGCTGTCGACAGAACTTCCAGGAGTTTCCCAGCAGGTTGGTGAGCAGCGCCCGCGTGAGGGTCGGGTCGGCGAGGATCTCGCGGGAGAGCACGACGACGTCGACGGGCTGCCGCTCCAGGCTCTGGCGGGTCAGGCGGGAGAGCTGGAGCAGCGCGTCGATGAGCTCGCTCATGCGAACTGCCCCGGACTGGATGCGGCCCAGCAGGTAGCGAGCCTCGCCCTCGAAGGAGTCGCCGTAGGTCTCGACGAGGTACTGGGAGAAGCCGGTCATCGCCCGCAGCGGTGCCCGCAGGTCATGGGAGACGGAGTAGGAGAAGGACTCCAGCTCCTGGTTGGCGGCCCGAACGTCGGCCGTGGCTTCGACGATGCGCAGCTCGAGGTCTCGATTGAGGAGCTGCAGCGCCGCCTGGGCCCGCCGCTGCGCCGTGCGGCTGCGCACGACCGAAGCGACCACGTCCTCTGACAACGGCACCGCCTGGATCTGGTAGACGTGCTCGGGGAATCGGCTGTCCCCGAGGCTCATCTCCGGGAGACCTATGGCGGTCTGGCTCTGGAGCGCGCCGACATAGGCATCCAGGATCGCGGTTCCGGCTACGTCCGGGAAGACGTCGACGAGGCGCTTCCCGATGATCGCTTCGATGGCGAGCTCGTTGTAGGGATCCCACTCGTAGTTCGCCCAGATGAAGCGCAGGGAGCGCGGATCGGACCGATCTTCAAGTCGAAGAACCACCACGCGCTCGTCCATCGCCTCGAGGAGTCGGAGCGTCGCGCTCGACGGAAGCTCACCAACGCAGGGCACCCGGCGACTCTGCCGCGGTTGACATCGGAGGCCGTCGTGGGCGACAACCGCCACATGGCACGGACACTGCGTCTCCTCCAAATCGAGGACAGCGCCGACGATGGCGCCCTCTCCGCACTCCAGTTTCGTCGGGGGGGCTTCGAGGTCAAGCCTCGCCGCGTCCAGAGCCAGGAGCAGCTGGCCGAGGCGCTGAACGAGGAGTGGGACCTCGTCCTGTTGGACTGCCGCCTCCCGGGCTTCTCCCCAGAGCGGGCGATGGAGCTGCTCCGCAAGCACGCAGAAGCGACTCCGGTCATCGCGCTCACCGGCGCAGTCGGCGAGGAGCGGGCCGCTCACCTCATGCGGCTGGGCTGTCGCGACCTGGTCCTCAAGGAGAAGATGGACCGCCTGGTTCCGGCAGCCGAGCGCGAGTTGACGCGGAAGGAGGAGATCCGGGTCCTGCGCGAGGCCCACACCGAAGCCGCGGAGCATCTCGCCCGGTCGGTCAGCAACGACCTCGACAAGCTGCTTGCCCAGATCGAGACCAGCGCGGAGCTCCTGGGTCGTCAGCCCCTTCAGCCGATGGCCAGGGCCGCCCTCGAGGAGATCCGTGACGCCGCCTTCCGCGGACGGGGACTCACGCGCATGCTGCGCCGCTTTGGCCACGCGGGCGAGCACCAGTCCCTCTGCGCGCTCGATGTCGTCGTCCAGCGCGTCGTGCGCATGCTGGGCTCGGCCTTCGGCAACGCTGGCGTCACTCTCCACACGGATCTCCTGGAGGAACACTCCTGGGCCCAGATCACGGAGCAGGAGCTCTTCCGGGCGCTCCAGGCGCTCCTGGTCAACGCCCTCGACATCTCCATCAGCGGCGAAGAGGTCCGCGTGGGTGTTCGCGGCCACACCGTGTTCATCCGCCACCCGGGCGAGCCCAAGGCTGGTGGGACCCGAGCCCTGGTTCGTGGCGAGGGCGGCTCGCTTGCGCAGTCGATCGTCGACGCCCGAGCGCTCGTGAACGCTCGCGGCGGCCACATCACCCTCGGCGCCCACGAGGGCCACACGCTGATCCAGCTCTCCCTGCCAGAGGCCTCGGAGCGACCGAAGGGACCGACCGTGCTCCTGGTCCAGGCGGAGCACGGCCTCCGGCGCGTCGTCGGCCGCTTCCTCCTCAAAGAGGGCTACACGCTGGTAGAAGCCGGGAACCTCGACGACGCCAAGGCCGTGTCCCCACCGCCCGACATCCTCGTCGCCGACGTCGACCTGCGCGGCGAGAGCGGGCTCGAGCTCGCCATCACGCTGTCGGAGACCCTACCGGGCCTTCGCGTCTGCCTCTTCGCCAACCGTCCAGAGGAGCTCCGGCCCCAGATCGAGGGGCGAGCGTGGGCGCTCTTGGAGAAGCCGATCGCCCCCGAGCGACTCACCGGCGTGCTCCGCGTGCTCTGCGAGGGGGAGCTGCAGGTCGGGTAGCGGTTATCGACGAAGGCCATGAATGATGCCCTCGTCGTCAGCCTGCTCTCGGTCGTGCCGAAGGGCCTCGGCAGCAGGCTCCAAGGCGCCGCAGGACGCCTCGGCCTCACCCGCCACCTCATCGCCTGGTACGCGGACACCTACGGGGTGGACACGAGCGAGATGGTCGGCACGATCGACGACTACGCCTCGCTCCAGGACTTCTTCGTCCGGCCGCTGAAGGAGGGCGCGCGGCCGATCTGCCAGGACCCGGAGGCGCTGGTCTCGCCCAGCGACTCGAAGGCGACCTTCTTCGGCAAGGTGAAGGACGACGGCCGCCTCCCGGAAGCCGCAGGCGTCGACTTCAGCGTCACCGAGCTGGTGGGAGGTGACGAGCGCTACGCCGGAGGGCAGTTCGCCATCCTGTACCTGTCGCCGAAGGACTACCACCGCGTCCACCACCCCGCCGACGCGACGGTCGTCGGCTGGCGCTACAGTCCGGGTGCCTTCTGGCCGGTCTTCCCTGCTGCGGTGGAGCGCATAGAGGATCTCTTCGCCAACAACGAGCGCCTCACGATCTTCGTCGAGGGCGACTTCGGCCGCATCGCCGTGGTGCTCGTCGCTGCCTACGGGGTCGGGCGCATGACCACGACCCACGGCGACATCATCACCAACACCGACGGCGTGGCGCGCAGCGAACAGCGGAGCGACCCTGTCGTCCGGGGAGACGAGCTCGGTCGCTTCAACCTCGGCAGCACCGTGATCCTCGTCACAGAACCGGGCGCAGTGGAGTGGGAGCTCGAGGCTGGCCAGGACGTCCGCGTCGGTCAGCGCATCGCCCGGTTCATCGGTTAAGCAACGGACCGGAGGCCCCCATGATCGCACTCTTGTTCACCCTCGCCTGCTCTGGCGAGACGGAAGAGCCGGAGAGCTGCTGCTCCCTCGAGGACGTCGAGGAGATGTGCTCGGCGGGCCTGTCCGACGAGCTGATCCTGAGCACCATCGAGGTGGCACCGGACAAGCTCGAGCTCAGCGCCAAGGATGTCATCACGCTGTCGGACGCCGGCTGCTCGGACGCGGTGATCAACACGCTCCGTGGCACCCCGGTCGAGGAGGTCGAGGAAGAGGACGCTCCGGGCTCGGCATCTGGTGACGACGACAAGCCGCCCTGGGTGAACATGTCCGTGACCGTCGGCTCCAGGTTCATGGACGTGCGCAACAACACGAACCAGACCCTGACGAACCTGAGGATCACGGTGAACGGCCAGTACACCTACAACCTCACCAAGCTCGGCCCCACGGACACGGACTCGACCCCAAAGAGCAAGTACAAGAGCAGCACCGGCGGCAAGTTCGCCGGCTCGATGACCCGGGTCTACATCAGCTGCGACCAGGGCGTGTACAGCAAGAGCTACTGAACCTCACAGGGCGACGCGCGTGAAGGCGTCGCCGCCCTCGTTCTCCCCCGCGGGCCGCCAGGACTCCGCGTGAGCCGAGCTCGGCAGCCACCGCCGCACTGCGGTCTTCAGCGCGCCCGTGCCGTGGCCGTGGAGGATCCACCCGACCGGCTCGTTGGCCAGGACCATGCGATCCAGGAAACGCTCGACGGCATCGAGAGCCTCGTCAGCCCGTAGCCCACGGAGATCGCAGGTGTTTCGCTCAGTCCGAAGATCCCCGGTGGTCGGCTCGCTCGATCGCACCGACGCCTTGTTCGCGGCCTTCTTCGGAGCGTCCAACAACACGAGATCGTTGAGCTTGACGCGAGTCCGCAGGCCGCCGATGTCCACCTCCGCGCGCCCCTTCTTGGAGGCGGTGAGCACACGACCGGTCTTGCCGAGGCTGCGGACACGCACCCGATCACCTGGGCTGACAGAGCCAGGAGAGTCAACGATGACAGGGACTTCGGGCTTCTGTGGAGCGATCCGTTCCTGCACTCGCCGGACCTCGGCGAGGTCTTGTCCGGCTCCCTGCAGCGTCGGGTTTCGCTGGAGCGTGGCGATGATCGCCTTCACCTCGTCCTCGGCCGCCCTCAAGCGGGACAGGGCGGCCGTGGCCTCCTTCTCCGCCAGCTGGTGGCTCTTGCCCTGGATCTGCTCCCAGCGCGCACGCAGCTGCTGCTCCCTTTGTCGCACGCTGGCCTCCAGCTCCAGCGCCCGCTCGGTCGCGAGCAGCGTCGTCACCCGGCGGGTCTCCAGCTCCTCCAGGAGACGCCCGACCTCGCGCTGGTTGTCATCCAGGTGGGCCTCCGCCGCGTCCACCACCGCCGGATCGAGGCCGAGACGGCGAGCGGTGGAGAAGGCGTGGGACAGCCCCACCGCGTCCAGGCGCACCCGGTAGCTCGGCCTGTTGTCCTCGAGGTGGACCGCGGCGTTCCGGAAGCGCGGGTCTGCCTCTGCGAAGGCCTTCAGCTCCGTGTAGTGGGTGGTCACCGCGACCCGGGCTCCTCGATCGACGAGAACCTCCAGCACGGCCCGGGCCAGCGCCGAGCCCTGAGCCGGATCGGTGCCGACGGCGACCTCGTCCAGCAGCAGGAGCGCCCCGGGCCGGGCGCGGTCGAGGAGCTCGCGCAGGACCAGCACCTGCCCCGAGAAGGTAGACAGATCCCCCTCCACGCTCTGGAGGTCGCCGATGTCGGCGAGGACGTCCTCGAAGTGGTCGACCCGCGCCTCCGTGGCTGGGAGAGGGACCCCGGCTCTCGTGAGAAGCGCGAACGATCCAAGGGTCTTGAGCGCGATCGTCTTGCCGCCGGTGTTGGGGCCGGAGAGCACCAGGCCCCGGGTCGTCTCGTCCAGGGCCAGGTCGTTGGGCACCACCTCGACCTCTCGCAGCACGAGCACCGGGTGGCGGGCGCCGACGAGCCGGATGACACCGCCTCGGCCGACCTCTGGCAGCACCCCCTGCCAGTCGGCGCCGAGCTTCGCGCGGGCCTGGACGAGGTCGAGGCCGACAGCAGCCTCCAGAGAGGCCTCGACGGGCACCTGGTAGCGACCGAGGAGCGCTGAGAGGCCCCTGAGGATTCGGGCGATGCTGCGCTGGAGCTCTCCCTCGGCGAGCCGGAGCTTGTTGTTGAGCTCCACGACCGCGGCGGGCTCGACGAAGACGGTCTCCCCGGAGCCGCTGGTGTCGTGCACGATGCCGAGGCCCTTTCGCCGTGCTTCAGCCCGCACCGGGATGACGTAGCGGTCGCCTCGCTGGGTCACGAAGCGGTCCTGGAGGATGCCCTCCATGTCCTTGGCCTTCAGCAGGTCGGAGAGCGTCGTGCGGATCTGGCCGTGAAAGGACTGGATGCGCCGGCGGAGCTCGCCGAGCTCCGGGTAGCGCTGGTCGCTGAGCTGACCGCCTTCGTCGAAGGAGGCCACCAGCTCTTCGAGCATCAGGGCGTCGACGTCGATCGGGGCGCAGAGCCCCTGGAGCACGGGCAGGTCGCGCTCTTGAACCCAGCAGCGCAGGTGCTCCAGCGCTTGCAGGCAGCGACCCGCCCCGTGGAGCTCCTCCGGCTCGAGCACAGCGCCGGTGGCGGCCCGCTCGACGGCGCCGAGGATGTCGCTGATGGCCCCGATCGGCAAGCTCTCGCCTTGTTCCTCGAGGGCCTGGATCTCCGCGACTCCGGCATAGGCCAACCGCACCCCGTCCCGGTCTCGAGCCAGGGGCAGGCCGGCGGCAGCCCCCCGCAACGTGCGGCAGCGCAGGCCCACCGCGGCGACGACCGCGGGCCAGTCGAGGGTGTCCAGTGTTCGGCGATCGAGGTCCACGGGGTCCCTCTATCAACACAGCACCGCGGGTCGGAAACCCCCGCGCTCAGTCCTCGATCTCGATGCCGGCGTTGAGCTCGAAGCCAGTGATGGTCTTGAGGGTCTCGGTCTCGGGGTCATAGAAGCTGATGCGACCGAGGGCGTGCTCCTGGCTGGCGAAGGCGTAGTTGGTGTCGGGCAGGGTGCCTACGAAGACCGGGTCGGACTTCAGCGCGACCTCGTCGATGAGCAGGCTCCGGTAGTCGAGCACCTCGAGGTAGGCCTCGCCCTCCATGATGAAGTAGCCCTTCTCGCCATCGTCGCTGTGAGCGAAGGCGATGGGCTCCTCGGGCAAGGAGTAGTCGTTGGCCCGGAAGCTCGAGAGCTCCACCATCGTCAGCCCATGGAGATCCTCGTAGGCGGGGTCCATGTCGTCGGCGTTGGCATCGTCGTGCAGGATCAGGGCCGTCTGGCCCGTGGGATCGACGCCCACCGCAGCGACCGGCTTCGGCAGGGGATGCACGGAGAACTCGTCGGTCTGTTGGTCCCAGGAGGTGAAGCGGCTGACCCCGGTGGCCGTGCTGAAGAGCAGCGCGGGGCCGCCCTCGCCCGAGAACGCGATCGAGCCGAGGACCTCGCCATCGGGCATGGTCACGATCTCCGGCTGCGCGGTGGGATCGGCGAGGTCATAGAGCCAGAGCTCACCGGCCCCTCGGGCCACCGCCACGGCGAAGGCGCCGTCCGGCGTCAGGTCCAGGTCCGTAGGACCGGCGCCGACCACCAGCTCGCTGGCCCCGAAGTCGACGAGGTCGACGAGCACCAGCTTGGCGGCGTCCCGCTGGCGGAGCAGTGCGTAGCGGCCGTCGGAGTCCACCACGATCTCCTCGGTCTGGGGCGGGTCGATCTCGTCACCGATGGAGACGAGCTCGATGTCCAGCGGGTCTGCGCTCAGATCGACGATGCCGACCCAGGCATCCCCGAGCACCACGGCGGTCTGGGCGTCGCTGGTGAAGGCCACGTCGCGAGGCTGGAAGCCCAGGGCCATCGGCGTGTGCGCGCCGCTGGCGACGTGCACGAAGGAGGCCTCCTTGACCGAGTAGGCGCCGGAGCTGGAGCCCTCGTCCTCGACCCCCATGGCGTTGTAGCAGACCGCCCAGGCGCCATCCGGTGACAGCTCGAAGGTGTCCAGGTTCGGCCGCAGCTCGACCCGGGTCTCCAGGAGCGTGGCGCTCGGCAGGATCGACAGGTCGTCGGAGCCCCCGTTGTAGGTCAGCGCGTAGAGGTAGTCCGGGGTGGTCAAGACCTGCTCCGGCCCCTCGCCCACCGGCGCGGTGAGCACGTCCAACGCCGGCACGCCGATGCGCGTGACCGTGTCGCGGTCCGGGTTGGCCACGAAGACGAAGCTCGGGGCGGGGGCCGGGGCCATGGCGAAGAAGGTGTCCTCCTCCTCGCTCGGGAGGTGGTCCGTGTCGGAGTCCGAGTCGGTGTCGGCGTCGGAGTCGGCGTCGGAGTCGGCGTCGACGTCGTAGGCGGCCCCGTCCTCGGATTCGGCGCCGGTGTCGCTGGTGTGGAGCTCGCTCTTCGTGCAGGCCACGAGCGCACACAGCCCCAAGGCGATCGAGACCACCCGCATCTCTCCTCCCATGTGGAACCTGATCGATCAACGTACCGACGATCTGCCCCTCTCGCTGGGAATCACGCCTCCGCGCCCGGAGGTTTCCCGGTCGGCTACCCTCGTGGCCATGCGCAAGCTCGCAGTCGCCGTCGTGGCGATGATCGCACTGGCCGCCGGCCTGATCCTCTTCACCGGGGACGTCGACGACGAAGAGGCCGTCCGGCGAGCCATCGAGCACGTCGCCCAGGGAGCCGAAGCGGGGGATCTCGGCGACACCCTCGAGACCCTCGCAGAGGACTACGAGGACAGCTCGGGCATGGACAAGGCTACGCTGCGCGCCATGCTGCTCCGCCAGTTCGCCCGAGGCCGCTCCCTGCACGTCGTCGTCGGCCCGATCGACGTGGAGCTCGGCGAACAGGACAGGGCTCACGCCAGCTTCGAGATCTGGCTCGCCGAGGGGGCCGACGGCCTCGGCCTGTGGCCCGAACAGAGCGACAGCCTGCACGTCGAGGTCGAGCTCGAGAAGCGAGACGGCGACTGGCTGCTGGTGGCCTCCGATCACGAGGAGATCTTCCAGTGAGCGTGCACTGCTGATCCTGGCCTGCACCCTGGCGTGGGCGGGCGAGGGCCTCGACGCGGTGAGCGCCGGGGATCTCGCCCGCTACGCGGGGGACCGACCGACCGCGAGGATGTACTACCGAGAGGCCATCGACAGCGGCGAGCCGGAGGCGGTGGCCATGGCCCACCTCCGCATGCTGCGCTTCTCGGGCAACCTCGGGCTGATGGTGCACGGGCCCAGGGCAGAGGTGCCGCTGTTCGAGGCTCCGGCGACTGCCTGGCTGACCCTGGCCTGGGCCGACTACCACCTGCTGGCGCCCCCCCAGGTCGGGGCGAGGCCCAGCGAGGCCATTCGCTTCGCCGAGGTCGCGCGCGGGGCCCTCCCCGGCCCCAGCATGGCCCGGCTGTACCTGGCGACCGGCGACCGGCGCTGGCTGGAGGAGATGGAGGGTCGCGATGACCTCGACGGCCTCGGCCAGGCCCTGCTCGAGCACGACGGCGCCCCGGCTCCGGATCCAGGCACCTGGTTCCTCAGCCTGGGAGTCGCCGGGGCTCCGGGCGCCGGCTTCGGTGGCGGCGTCACGTGGATCCACCCGGACCTCCTGTTGCGCGGCTACCGCGTGTCCTTCGGGATCGCGGCCACCACGAAGGGCACCTACGGCACCGTCCTCTCCTTCCAGACCCCCGGCGAGGTCTACGGGACCACCACGCTGGCGGCCTCGAACACGGTCCGGGACCTCTACGACGACGAGGGCGCCCGGAGCGTCTTCGGCCACGAGCACTTCTCCGCCTCCCAGGGGCTGGGTCTGCCTGTCGCAAGCCTGCGGCTGTCGGTGGGCCTGAAGGGACGCCTGGACCGGACCTCGCTGGATGAGGCCTGGCTGCGCGGGGTGGGACCCTGGAGCTCGCTGTCGATGAACCGGAGCACCGGCTGGGGAGGCGACCGGCGAGGCTACCGGCTGTCGGCCTCGGTCGACACCATGCAGTACGAGTACGAGCACCTCGCCTACCGGCTGGATGCCCGCGGCTACCTCGGCGCCCTGCGCGGGGTCACGGCTGGTCGCCTGAGCTGGGCGCACGCGCCCGACCAGGAGACCCCCTTCTTCCTCCTGCCCACCGCCGGGGGGGCGGAGCTGCATCGCGGCGCCTGGGACAGCCGCTACCGGGCGAGGGCCATCGGGACGCTCGACGTGGAGCAGCGCTGGATGATCATCGGCCCTCTCGAAGGGGTCGTCTTTGCTGACGCCGCCTGGGTGATCGACGACGGCTGGCATCCCGGCGCGGGGCTCGGGATCCGCCTCATCCTGCCGCCAGAGGAGCACAACGTGGTCCGCTTCGACGTGGCTGTTTCGGACTCGGCCTGGGGGATCTATACTGGCTGGGGCGAGACCTTCTGAGCGTCGAATGTGGGTTCTACTACTCGAGTGCTTCCGAGGCGGAGGCGACATCGACAGCGCAGCGCCGCTCGACACGGGCGACACCGCGAACGAGAGCGGCTCCTACTGCGGCAGCTTCTGGAGGATCGACCAGCTCGGCACCCGCTGGGAGTACGACTTCGTGCCGGACGAGTGGATGGAGGGCTGGAACAAGCTCGAGGTCGTCCGCGAGGACACCTACAACGGCGCGGTCGCCTGGGTGGTCTACAACGAGGGCAAGCGGGACACGGGCAGCGCCCGCCACCGCTGGACCAAGGAGCGCTGGTACGTCTGCGACAAGGAGGGCATCTGGCTCGTCTACGGCACGACCACCTGGACGACCCGGAGGGATGCCGGACGACGAGCCAGCGATCGCGAGGACTACGTCTACACCGACAACCTGGCCGAGCCAGCCTTCCTCTTCCCAGCGGCGGTCCACCTGGGCGACACCTGGGAGAGCACCGGCACCATCCACCACGTCGACGTCGACACCGGCGCCGAGATCAGCACGACCTCGCTCGAGGGCGTGCACGAGGTCGTCAGCGAGGCGAACAAGGTCGTACCCAACGGCACCTACGAGACCCTCGTCTTGGAGTCCAGGCTCCCCGGCTCGGCGGACGTGAGGACCTCGTGGCTGGTCCCGGGTGTCGGCCTCGTCGCTGACGACACCTGGCTACTGTCCTTCTTCTGGGAGTGATACGACCGCTGTCGTGACCTGGGTCTGGAAGCACTTCTCGGAGCTGAGCGTCGACGAGCTCTACGCGCTCTTGCAGCTGCGGGCAGTGGTCTTCGTGGTCGAGCAGGACTGCGCGTACCTGGACCTCGACGGCGTCGACCCGCTCTGCGACCACCTGCTGGGCTACGACGAGGAGGGTCTCTGCGCCTCCGTACGCGTCGTGCCGCCGGGGCTGAGTCACCCGGAAGTCTCCATCGGCCGGGTCGTGACCGCTCCCCGGGTGCGAGGTACCGGCCTTGGGCGACCGCTGATGGAAGAGGCCCTGAGACATGTCGCCGCGAAGTGGCCGGGTCCGATCGCCATCGGCGCCCAGGCTCACCTCAGGCGCTACTACGAGTCCTTCGGCTTCGTGGTCTGCGACCCCGAGTACGACGAGGACGGCATCCCCCACCTCCCGATGCGCCGGGGCTAGGGGCAGGCGCCCCCTGGCAGGAGCCCGGCCTCGCCTTGCTCGATCCACCAGGTCCCCGGCTGGGAGTACTCCCCCGCGTAGGGATCGAAGGTCACGCCGTCGTGCTCCACCTGCAGGTGGAGGTGAGGCGTCGAGCTGTGACCGCTGGAGCCGACCAGCGCCAGCTCCTGGCCACAGCTCACCTCCTCGCCGACGACGACGAGCAAGCTGTCCTTCTTGAGGTGCCAGTAGCGGGTGCGATTGCCCCCTTCGTGCTCGAGGATCACGTGGTTCGCGACGCCGCTGTGGCCATCACAGTCCACCTCCCCGCCGAGGTCGCCGTGGCAGCGGTCGTAGTGGCCGTCCTCGACCGACACGACCACGCCGTCCGCCGCCGCGATCACCAGCGTCGAGCCCGCGTCCATCGTGTCGAAGCCGCCCTCGAGCAGGTAGTCCGAGCCCTCGTGCTCGTCGTAGCAGGCGGGGAAGTGGCGCCCGTCGTAGGCCGTGCAGATCAGCTGCTCGGCGCCCTCGTAGACCGCTGGATCGTGGTCCACGCCGACGGTCTCGCTGATCAGCTCCGGCTCGGCCAGGGGCAAGGCCAGCTGAAGCGCGGCCCGGGGCACGCCCGAGTCCAGCGGAGGCGTCGTGCAGGCCAACCAGAACATCGCCCCCATGCTACGTGGAGGCGTGCTCTGGCTGCTCGGGTTCGTCTCCGTCTACCCGCCGCCGAAGGTCGATCCCGGCGCCGTCGAGCTGCCGCTGGTCGAGCACCCGGAGGATCGGCGCCGCCTCTACGTCGAGTGGGAGGGGCGCATCTGGTTCCTCGACACCGGCTACGCCTCGACGACCTGTGACACGGACTTCGTCGACGAGCTGGGGTTGCGACGCCGCAAGACCCTGTCCTGGTCCAAGGGCTCCGGAGGGCTCGTGCGCCTGGAGGCGACCCGGCTGCCGGCCTTCGAGCTCGGCGAGGCCCACATCGGCGAGCTGCGCTGCGCGGTCCGGGACCTCGGCTCGACCTCTTCGATCCCGGACGACGTCGCCGGCGTGCTCGGCATGAACCTGCTCGGTCGCTTCGTCTTGGAGGTCGACCTCGTAGACGAGGTCATCCGCCTCCACGACCCCTCCACCTGGACCGAGGAGGGCATGGAGCTGCGCAGGGACTTCGGCTCCTGGCGGCTGAAGGCACCGGTCACGACCGCCGAGGACACGCGCTGGGCGCTCCTGGACACCGGCGCCACCGGCACCTGGCTCGAGGCAGCCAAGATGGACCTGGAGCTCCGGGGCTCGGACGTCATCCCGGTCACCGGCACCGGGGGGACCACGGTCATGGAGGTCCGCTACTACCGGGCAGAGGGGCTGGGCATCGGCGGACTGCCCGCCGAGGGGCTCGTCGTCGTCCGCGAGCGAGACCGCGGCAAGGAGCTCGTCGGCATGGACATGCTCTCCAGCTACGAGGGCTTCTGGATCGACGTCCGCGAGGCCGAGCTGGGTCTCAGTCCTCGCTGAGGAGGAGCTCGATGGTCTGCTGGTCGGCGTCCGGGAACTCGTAGTCCCTGAAGTCCTCTGGCTTCACCCAGACCACCTGCTGGACGTGCTTGGCGAAGGGCTCCAGGCCCGCCAGCTCTGCGTGGTAGACGCGCAGGTCCAGGTTGTAGCGCTCGTACTCGTGGGTCACCTGGAGCGACAGCCCACCGATCCGCACGCTGGCGCCGATCTTCTCCATCAGCTCTCGCTGGAGGGCCTCTTCGTCCGACTCGCCGGGCTCGACCTTGCCCCCGGGGAACTCCCAGAGCCCGCCGAGCACCGCCTCTTCGCGGCGCTGGGTCAACAGGTACAGGCCTCCCCGTTCGATCTGGCAGGCCACGACGCGGACACAGGGCTTGGACACGGCGCCGGGGTATAGCACAGGCCGGTTCTGTTGAGGATGACCAATGCTGCTCCTGCTGCTCAGCTGTACGATGATGACCCTCATGACCCAGGGGCGCAGCCTCCCCGAGCTGGACGGCCGTCTCGAGGCTCCTGGGCTCGCCGGAGACGCCCGGATCATCCGTGACGAGCGCGGCATCCCCCACATACGCGCGAACAGCGAGGCGGACGCTGCCTTCGCCGTCGGCTACGCCCACGCCCAGGACCGCCTCTTCCAGATGGACCTCGCCCGCCGCCTGGCCTACGGAGAGATGTCCGAGCTCCTCGGCGCCGACATGGTGGAGCTGGACATCTTCATGAGGAGCCTCGGCCTCAGGGAGCACGCCACCGGATCACTCAAGTCGCTGGACCCGGACGCCCGCTTCGTGCTCGCGGCCTACGCCGCCGGTGTCAACGCCGGACGTGACGCGGCGAAGGTCCCCCCCATCGAGCATCGCCTCCTCAAGGAGCGCAGGGTGGCCGAGTGGACGCCGATCGACTCGATGGCGATCGCCTACCTCAACTCCTGGTGGCTCTCCCGGAACCCGGAAGAGGAACTCTTCGCCTGGCTCCACCGCAAGGAGCTCTCTCGAGAAGACCTCGACGCGCTCTTCCGCTTGCAGCCCGAGACCCCGAAGGCCGACCCATACTGGGAGGGCCTGCGAAAGGTCCGGGCAGGGGACTTCACGGAGCCCTTCGACACCTTCCTCGAGATGATGACCGGCTACGGCGTGCCCGCCGCGTCGAACAACTGGGCCGTCTCCGGCGAGCGCAGCGCGGACGGCATGCCCATCCTCGCCAACGACCCGCACCTGTCGCGCTCGGTGCCCGCGACCTGGTACATCCTCGACGCAAAGGGTGGCGCCTGGCACGCTGCGGGCGGCACGGTGCCGGGCCTGCCCTGGGTGGTCGTCGGTCACAACGAGACCATGGCCTGGGGCGCCACGAACACGATGGCCGACTACGTCGACTTCGTCGTCCTCGAGCGCGAGGGCCAGATGGAGTACTACCTGGCGGGAGAGAAGAAGCGGCTCCACGAAGAGACCGTCGAGATCGTCGTGAAGGACGAGGAGCTCCCTCGCACGGCCACCGTCTACCTCACAGATGTCGGCCCGGTCGTCACCGAGCTCGCCGGCACGCACATCCTGGCGATGCGCTGGAGCGCGCTGCAGAGCGTCGACCTCTCTCCCCAGTTCATCCGCAGCCTCAACCTCGCCCCGAGCGTCGCCGCAGCCCGCGAGATCGACCACACGGCCTCGTCGACCTCGTTGAACCTGGTCCTCGCGGACGACCAGGGCGACATCGGCTGGCAGGTCACCGGGCTCGTGCCCAAGCGCATGGCCCACACCGGGCGCCTGCCATACCCGGGCAGCTCCGAGCACCACGGCTGGGAGGGCTTCTGGGATGAGCTCCCGGGCGAGCTCAACCCGGAGCGAGGCTACGTCGCCACCGCCAACGACTACCCCTCGGAGTACCTCCCGCTGGAGTCCGAGGAGACCGACGCGACAGAGGACGACGAGGGGGACCCGCGGCAGCTCGCCACACCCGACGAGGTGAGCAGCAGCTACATCCTGCCCTGGCGGATCGACCGCATCCGCGAGCTGCTCGAGGCCACCGAAAAGCACACGGTCCAGACCTTCCAGTCCCTGCAGATGGACAAGCGCGACAACCACGCCGCCGCCCTGGTCCCGGAGCTCCTCGGCGACATCGACACCAAGACGGAGGGCGGGGCCTGGGTCCAGGAGCAGCTGTTGGCCTGGGACTTCGTGGCGATGCCGCGGGGCTCGGAGGAGCTGCTGTGGGCCGAGTTCAACAAGCAGCTCGTGCGCTACGCCCTGGAGGACACCCTGTCTCCAGAGGGCATCGAGGACTACATGTGGGCCGCCACGGTCGGGGGCTCCGTGATCGAGGTCGAGGGAGGCCTGGCCCACTTCGTCGAGGACACGGACATGGCCCGCCGCGCGGCGCTGTTGGAGACCCACAAGGCGCTCACCGCGAGGCTCGGCGAGAGCACCTCGAACTGGCGCTGGGAGAACGTGCACCCGCTGCACTTCGATCACCCCTTCCAGGCCTCTGGCGCGCCCTCGACCTTCAGCGCCGGCACCGTGGACGACCACGGCTCCTCTCCCGCGGCGGTCAACCCGGGGGGCTACTCCTGGTCCAAGGAGAGCTACGAGACGACCTGGATCGCCAGCATGCGCCTGGTCGTGCCGCTCTCCGACGTCGGGCAGGCGATGGTCGTCCTCCCTCCAGGCCAGTCCGGACAGCCCGGCAGCGACCACTACCAGGACCAGCTGCGCTTCTGGAAGAAGGGGGAGCTGTTGCCCCTGTGGTTCCATGACGCCGACGTCGAGCGTGAAGCCGCACACACCCTGGAGCTGACGCCATGAGCGAGGAGCTGAAGACCCGGCACGGCTGCCTGACCGCCTACCTGATCATCATGATGGTCATGAACTCGGCGATGTCCCTGGCCTACCTGGCGGCAGGGGACTTCTTCCTGGAGTTCATGCCCGGGGCCCCTGGCTGGTCGATGCCCGTGCTGGCGGTGATGGGAGGGATCAACCTCGCCTGCGCCATCGCCCTGTGGAGCTGGAAGAAGTGGGGCTTCTACGGCTTCTGCGGCTCGGCGGCGATCACCCTGGTCATCAACCTCTCCATCGGCATCGACCCCGGCCAGTCCATCGCCGGGCTCGCCGGCGTCATCGTGCTGTACTTCGTGCTCCAGACCGGCGAGCCGAAGGCCTGGACGCTCCTCGAGTAGTCAGGAAAACAGGCTCCGCTGGCGGGCCTCGAACTCCAGCAGCCAGCGCTTCACGGCCAGGCCCCCGGCGTAGCCCGTCAGCTGTCCCTTGCTGCCGATCACCCTGTGACATGGCACCACCAGCCAGATGGGGTTGTGGCCATTTGCCGAGCCCACCGCCCGCGCCACGCTGCCGAGCTCGGCGGCCAGGGCGCCGTAGGAGGAGGTGGTCCCGTAGGGGATCTCCAGCAGGCGATCCCACACCCGCCTCTGGAAGTCCGTCCCCGCCGGCGCCAGCTTCAGGTCGAAGACCCGTCGCTGTCGACCGAAGTACTGGCCGAGCTGCTGTCTGGCCTCCGGGTAGGCCTCAGCCTCGATCACCCAGGCGGGATCTGGCTCTCCGAGGGTCAACACCGCGATGGCGTCGCCATCACCCGCTACATACGCGGTCCCCACCGGGGTCTCCAGACGGCAAGCGATCACCTGAGCTCATCCAACATCTCGGCGACCCCGAGCTCCTCCGCCCAGACCTCGAGGTACTCCCAGTCGAGTTCGGAGGCTTCCAACACTCCAGCTATGTCCCGTTGCTGACGCTCAGAGGGACTGCGTCTGCTCCAGAGCAGCTTGGACAACACCGAGTCCTCCGCCGACTGGACCCACACCTCCAGCCCAGCTGTCCGCACCACGACGCGCCTCCGAAAAGCCGTCGCCGCGTAGCTGCTGGGTTTCTGGACGATCAGATCGACCTTCCACATCGTCTTCTGGTCGATGAGGTTGAACTGGCGCCGCTCGCGCAGGGCCCGCCGAGCGGTCTCGGCGTCGAAGTACCATTCCTCCTCTCTCAGCTCACCGAGCAAGCGCTCCAGTGCGTCGGCGTCGGCCTCGATCACCAGATCGACGTCGAGCGTGGTTCGCGACCGGCCGTGAACCGAGCTCGCGACCGACCCAACGACCATGTAGGCCAGCCTCGCCCGGTCGAGCTCCTCGACGACCCGACCGAGGGAGACGAAGACGCTCACGGCGCGACGCGACTGGCAAGCTCGTCGCCGAGCACCAGGCGAGCGAGCTCCTGCCGGATCTGCTCCTCCGTCCACTCGGGGTGTCGGTGGACGATGCCGTCCCGCGTGAGCTGCCGGGCGTCGTCACACATCTGCAGCGTCAGTCGAAGCCGCTCCGACGGACCCGCCCGACGCAGCAGTGCCACCTGGACGGCCCAGGCCTCTTCAGAGGTGTCGCGCGGTCTCACGTCTTCAACCTACTGCACCCAGACGGTCTTGACGTTCACGAACTCCCGAATGCCCTCGACCCCCAGCTCGCGGCCGTAGCCGCTCTTCTTCACGCCGCCAAAGGGGAAGCGAGGGTCGCTGCCCGGGATGCGGTTCAGGAAGACACCGCCGACCTCGAGGCGCCTGGCCAGGCCGAGCGCGGAGGGGACATCAGCGGTCCAGATGCTCGCTGTGAGGCCGTAGGCCGAGGCGTTGGACAAGGCGAGGGCCTGCTCGAGATCCGAGAACGCCGTGACGGCGGCGACGGGGCCGAAGGTCTCCTCGTCGAAGACCCGCATGCCCTCTCGCACATCGACGAGCACGGTGGGGGCGTAGACGAGCCGCTGTCGGCTTCCACCGCAGAGCAGGCGAGCGCCGGCGGCGACGCTGTCCTCGACCTGCGCCCCGAGGGTCTCGACGAGGTCCTCGCGGGCCAGGGGACCCAGGCGGCAGCTGGCTGAGCTCGGGTCCCCGACCTCCAGCGCCTCGAAGGCGGCCACCAGGCGCTGGCCGAAGTCCGAGGCGACGCGAGACTCGACGAGGAAGCGCTTCGCGGCGCAGCAGCTCTGGCCGTTGTTCTGGATGCGCGCGGCGACCGCGCCGGCGACCGCTGCGTCGAGGTCCGCGTCGGCGAACACGATGAAGGGGTCGCTGCCGCCGAGCTCCAGGACACACTTCTTCAGGGCCGCCCCGGCGACCGAGGCCACCGCCGAGCCCGCCCGCTCGCTGCCGGTGACGGTCACGGCCGCGACCCGCGGATCCCGGATGAGCGCGGGGACCTCGTCCACATCCACGATGACGAGGGACATCGCGCCCTCTGGAAAGCCGGCCTCCAGAGCGAGCGATTCCAGGGCTTTGGCGCAGCCGAGGGTGTTCGGCGCGTGCTTGATGAGCATCGTGTTCCCGGCCATCCAGGCCGGAGCGCCGAAGCGCAGCACCTGCCAGTAGGGGAAGTTCCAGGGCATCACAGCCAGCACGACCCCCAGGGGATCGAAGCGGACGTGGGCCTCTGGCGCCCCCGTCGGAGCTGGGGCCAGCAGCTCTTCCGCCCGCTGAGCGTAGTAGCGGCAGACCGTCGCGCACTTGTTGACCTCGCCGATAGCCTCTGAGATCGGCTTCCCCATCTCTGCGGTGGCGAGCGCTCCAAGGGCCTCGGCCCGCTCCTCGAGCAGCTCGCCGAGGCGTAGCAGCGGCGCCCCGCGCGCCGCAATCGACCGGCCCTGGTTGGCTGTCTGCGACTTGGCACAGAGCTGCAACCGACGCTCTACTTCTCCCGCGCTGTGCGCGGCGTGCCGGGCTAGGACCTCTCCGGTCCAGGGGTTCACGCTGCGCATGGGACACCCGCGTCGATCTGCGCGTTATCGTTCAAGTAGATCAAGGAGAGCCTCATGATCCGCTCCTTCCTCAAGAAGGGACTCGGCAGGATTCTGGGCGGCCGCTCGAGCGCCCCGCCGCAGCCCAAGCCCTACCCCTTCAAGTACGAGGGCGCCAAGAAGCCCGCCAAGAAGGCAGCCCCCCCGCCGGCGGAGGTGAAGCCGCCACAGCCAGAACCGGTGGAGGCCGCGCCCGAGACGCCAGAGGAGATCGAACTCCTCTCCGTCGGAGAGCTGCGCAAGCGCCTCGCGGCCAAGGGCATCAAGCCCCGCTCGAAGGCCCGCAAGCCGGAGCTCCTCGACATGCTCGCCGCAGCCAGCGGCGGCGGAAACGGGGACGAGGACGCGGCGACGCCTCCAGGGCTGGACCGGGACGCGGTCCAGGAGCTCCTCGACGACATGGTTCGCCCGGCCCTGCAGGCCGACGGCGGCGACATCCTGCTCGTCGAGGTCGTCGGCACGGACGTCCACGTGCGCCTCGTCGGCGCCTGCACGACCTGCCCCTCCTCCGTCATGACCATGAAGATGGGCGTCGAGGCCCTCTTCAGAGAGGAGTTCCCGGGCTTCGGAGAGCTCGTCCAGGTGAACTGAGCGTCGACCGGTCGCGGCAGCACCTTCCAACCTACCGTGACATCGGGTTCCGACGCGATCTGGCCAGAACGGACGTCCAGCCTGCTCAGCGCGCGCCGCCGTGGAACAGGAAAGCGGCCCCTTCCCCGTGCTGCTCGTCGTCGAGGGTGGTGTCTGTGAAGGGGGCGCCGATCAGCAGGTCGCCGAAGCCGTCGCCGTTGTTGTCCCCGATGCCGGCGACGGAGGCCCCGAAGGCGGAGCCCAGGTGCTGGCAGGCGTAGGTGTCCTCTTCGCAGTGCTCGAAGGCCGGGTGCGCCCCGGTGAGCCAGCCCTCCGCGTCGTCGGGGGTCAGCGTGCCGGAGAGCGGACCGAAGAACAGCCAGGCGATGCCTCGCTCGTCGTCGTAGGCGGGCTCGCCCGCGACGTCGAAGCTCGGACCGGTGGCCCATGAGGGGGTTGGCGCCCACTCCAGCTCGACCTTGGCCAGGGTGTCCTCGAGATCCTCCGACTCGAGGCGGGCATCTATGACGCGTAGCTCGTCGGGTATGGCAACATCGTAGCTCACCAAGAGCATCGTGAGCTCGGGAAGGCCATCACTGTCGTAGTCGGAGTCGACTTGGACGGGTGGGTAGTTCCTGGAATCGTAGAAGAGGACGGCAAGGTCCTTGGGCCAAACCTCCTGACCGACAGCAGTCCTGTCAGCCTCTGACGGCGCAATTGGGGCAAGTGGTCCCTTGAACAGGCGGGCCCCAGGCCCGTAGAGTTCCGCGTAGTCGGCGCTCGGGACGTATTGAGCAACACAGAGGAGATCCAAGAACCCATCCGCGTCTACATCGGACAGAACGAAGTCCCCGCCAAACCTATCCTCTACGGAACCAAGCCATAAATCAGAGTGCGTCTCCTCTTCGAACTCGACATCTGCGGCGAAAGGCCCGTAGAACAGCGCAACATAGCCGTAATGGTCCCAGTCCCCTCCATAGCCTGCAACCATCAGGTCCCACTCCCCATCGAGATCCACATCTCCGACCACCGCCCCCCCCCCCGAACTTCCCATCGCCGGATGTCTTCCCGATCGCCATGCCCGCTCCAAAGCCGTCTTCGGCAGAGTGGTTCCCCTCGAAGTGCGTGACGAGGTGGACTGCCCCTCGAGACCAACCCTGGTGACTGTCGGCGTTTCCGACGGCCAGCATCCCCTCCGCCCAGGACAGTGACAGGTAGCCGGGATGCTCGAAGGCGTATGCTGCATCAGCGAGTGCAGCCGTCCCCGCTAGGGGCCCGACGAACAGGTGATAGTCATCGTTCCGGTCGTCCCCGCGCACGATGAAGTCCTCCGCCCCGTCTCCATCCAGATCGGACACACCGTAGACCTCGATCCCGGTCCACGGGCTCAGCGCCGACTGACCCATCGTGTACGCGCCCCAGATCTCGGCCGCCGGCTCTCGCGAGACGATCCCCCCGAAGTACTGGCAGTCCGTGTCGGCCTCGCCGTTGCAATCGTTGTCGATGCCGTCGTCACACAGCTCCGGCAGGGTCGGGGCCCGATCCGGGTCCTCGTCGTCACAGTCTTCTGAATACGGACTCCCGTCTCCGTCCACGTCGACCAGGTCAGAGCCGTCACAGTCCTGGTCGACGCCGTCGTAGGGGACCTCCTCGGCCTCCGGGTTGATCGAGGCCTCGCCGTCGTCACAGTCCGTGGCGTCCGCGACGTGGCCCTCGGGGGCTTCGCACCCGCCCCGGTGCTGCTGCTGTGCGCCTGGCCCGCCCAGGCCGGGGTCAACGCCCAGGCGCTCCAGACCCGCGACGGAGGCGACTGGATCGCCCTGCGAGAGGCCGAGGCCGGGCCTCCATGGACCGCGGCGCTGGCATACGGCACCCACTACAGCAGGGATCTCGTCGTCTTCATCGATGCCGACGGCGAGCAGATCCTGCTGGGCCAGGTCTGGACCACCGAGCTCGGCGTGTCCGTGATGTTCGGCGAGCACCTCCGCGTCGGGGCCGCCTTGCCGCGCCACACCTGGATCGTCTGGAGGGGCGAGCTCTCCGACGAGAAGCGCCTCGGGGACGTGGGCCTCTGGACGACCATCCCCCTGAAGCGGCCATCACAAGAGAGCCCCCTGGCCCTGGCGTGGACGGTCTCGACCGACTTCGCCACCGGCCCCTCGCACCTCTACCTGGGCGACCCGGGGGGCTCCGTGATGGGTCACCTCGCGGCCGAGCGGAGCCTCTACGGCCCGCTGTCGATGGCAGCGAACGCCGGGCTCGAGCTCCGCTCCGACACAGAGCTCCCCGGCACCACCTGGGGGAACCGCTTCGAGTACGGGGTGGGCCTGGCCTCGCACATCGCGGGGCCCTTCCACGTCAACACGGAGCTCTTCGGCTCCACCCCCTTTCGTGGCGAGAGCACCGCCGCGAACTACCCGGTCGAGGTCCTCGCCGCGGCCCGCTTCGACCTCCCGGCCGACTTCGTGCTCTCGGTCGGAGGTGGCACGGGCCTCACCCGCGGCCTCGGCAGCCCCAGCGTGCGCGGCTTCGCGATGCTGGACCATCGCCCCCGGCAGCGCCCGGACAGCGACGGCGACGGCCTCGACGACCTTCGTGACCTCTGCCCGAATGACCCAGAGGACTTCGACGACTGGCAGGACAAGGACGGCTGCCCCGAAGAGGACAACGACGAAGACGGCCTCGTCGATCGAGAGGACAGCTGCCCGAACGACCCAGAGGTCGAAAACGGCTACCGCGACCTCGACGGCTGCCCGGACCGCCTCGTCACCGTGCGCCTGCGCGTGGTCTCACCGGCGCCAGAGCTGGAGCAGGCCACCATCAACCTCGGCGAGTTCGCCCCCAGCGGCCTGCTCCCCGGTGAGTGGTTCACCGTCGAGCTGCCGCCGACGACCTTCTCGATGCGGGTCACAGGAGAGGGGCACCTCCCCTACGAGGGCCTCTTGGAGGTCCCGGACGAGGAGCTCTACGAGCTGGAGATCCCGCTCTCACCCATCCTCTTCGGCGATCTGAGCCTGCGCCTGGAGGACCCCTCCGGAGAGCCCCTGGCCGGCTGGCTCCGTGGCATCGAGCAGGGCCTGTTGCCCGTCCCAGCCGAGGGCGCCACCCTGCGGCTGCAGACCGGTCCCCACGAGCTCCTGCTCGTCGCCCCGAGCCACACGCCGGCGCGGCTCACGGTGGAGGTGGAGCCGGAGAACCCGTGGACCGAGGTCGTCGTGCTCCAGCCCTCCGGGGTGGCGCTGGAGGACAACCGGATCGTGCTCGACGGCCTCATCGAGTTCGAGCTGGACTCGAGCGTGCTGTTGCCCGAGTCCGACAGCCTGCTCGACGAGGTCGCGGCGCTGTTGCTGTCCCACCCCGACATCGAGCTCCTTCGGGTCGAAGGCCACGCGGACGAGTCGGGGGACTCCCGCTACAACCTGGAGCTCTCCCAGGCACGCGCGGAGGCAGTCGTCGCCTACCTCGTCGAGGCAGGAGTGGACGCGGAGCACCTCCAGGCCCTCGGCACTGGAGAGGCAGAGCCCCTGTCCGAGGAGTCAAGGTCTCGTCGGGTTTCCTTCACCGTGCTCGTCTGGGACGACGAAGCCGGCCGACCGGAGCTACCGTGAGAGCCCGATGCTCCTGTTGATCGCCTGCACCAAGACCCCGGAGCCTGGCGACAGCTCCGCCGATCTGCCCGATCCGGTGGGCGATCCCGACACCGTCGAGCTCCTCGGCATGTGTCCCCTGGCCGATCACCTCGGGGGCTTCATCGTCGAGGTCGCTCCCGACACCTCCATCGTCGACGGCCGCGTCCGGGACGGGGTCGTGCCGATCACCGTACTCACAGAGGTGACGAGGCTCGACGAGTGCGCTCTGTTGCGCCGGGAGAACCCCTACTGCGACCCGGACTGCGAGATCGACGAGGCCTGCGACCTCGACGAGACCTGCATCCCCTACCCCTCTGACGTGGACCTGGGCACGGTCACCCTCGCTGGCCTCGAAGAAGACCTGCGCATGGAGCCGGTCACCCCCGGCTTCCGCTACTTCGACACCTCCCTGTCCCACCCGGCCCTGGCCGGCGGAGAGCTCCTGGAGCTCCACGCCTACGGGGCGCTGGACGAGGTGGTGCTCCACGGGGTCGGCCCGACACCCCTGGTGGCCGAGCTGGAAGAAGACCTCGTCGTCGTCGAAGGCAGCGCCCTGAGCTTGTCCTGGGAGGGGGACCCTGGGGGCCGCAGCAGCCTGGCGCTCCAGCTGTCGATCGACCAGCACGGCTCCTCGCCCCTGCGCATCGTCTGCGAGCTGGAGGACGACGGCGCCGGAGAGGTCCCCGTCGAGCTCGTCGAGGCGCTGCTCGGCGGAGGCGTGACCGGCTACCCCAACGCCACCCTCACCCGCCACACGGCGGACCTCGCAGAGATCGACGGCGGCTGCGTGGACCTCGAGGTCTCGAGCCCCCTGCCGGTGGGCGTGCGGGTCGAGGGCTACATCCCCTGCACCGACGAGGACGACTGTCCGCCCACCATGGACTGCAACACGGAGATCGAGCTTTGTCAGTGATCCTCTGGCTCGCCTGCACAGGCAACACCGTGCCCGGAGTCGGCGACTCCAGCGAGAGCGCGCTACCCGACAGCGGCGACAGCGGTGACTCGGCGGAGCCCATCGATGTCTGCGAGTCCCTCCCCGAAGGCCCCTACGACGAGCGCCAGCTCAGCGGCTTCACCAACTCAGAGGACTTCGCCTTCGGCAACGACGGCCGCATGTACTCGGTGAACTGGAACGGCCACCTCGTCTGGCACACCTACGACGGCGACAGCGACACGGTGCTCCCCCGCCTCGGCGAGGCCGCCGGCATGGAGATGATGGCTGACGGCTCGCTGGTCATAGCCAACGTCTCCGACGGCACGGTCATCCGGGTGGACACAGAGGACGGGAGCTCCGAGACCCTGATGTCCGGCATCCCCTACCCCAACGGCATCACCATCGACCAGGACGGCGTGGTCTACGTGAGCGAGCACACCCGCGGGAACGTGCGGCGCTACGACCCGGAGACCGGCGAGTCCGAGCTCATCGCGCGCGGGCTCTACAACCCCAACGGCATGGCCTTCTCTCCCGACTGGCAGACCCTCTACGTCAACAGCTTCGGGGGCGGCACGGTCCACGCGATCCGACGTGACGGCGAGGGCTTCGCCGAGCCCGAGCTCTTCGGCTCCGTCCTCGAACAGAACAGCGAGGTCTGCGAGGACCGCGACGACGGCGAGGTCTGCGTGGAGGACTACCTCATCGGCGCCTGCGAGGCCGGCCTGTGCGCCACGGAGAGCGACACCGACGCCTGCGACGCGCTGGCCGAGGGAGACCCCTGCGTCACCACCCGCGCAGGGGAGTCCTTCGAGTCCATCTGCACCACCACCACAGAGGGCAGCCTCACCTGTCCCCAGGTGGACGAGGCCCACCTCGCGGGCTGCATGGGCAAGTCCGTCGACGAGAGCTGCAAGGTCACCGACGGCGGCAACGGCTACTGCTACGAGACCGGGGACGACGTGCTGTCCTGCCTCGACTACGACGAGTGGGAGCACGACGCCATCGAGGCCTGCCAGGGCCAGTCCTCCGGCGAGCCCTGCCAGGTCTTCACCCAGGGCTACCCCTACGAAGGAGAGTGCGTCGACTACGGCGTCAACTACTGCCTCGGCGAGGGCTACGGCTCCGGGGGCCTCGACGGCCTCGACGTCGACGAGTGCGGAAACGTCTATGTCACCGAGTACATCAAGGGCATCGTGTGGCGCATGGACAGCGAGACCGGCGAAGCCGAGAACATCCTGGAGCTGGACTCGAGCTGGATCCCCAACCTCCACTGGGGCAGCGGCGTGGGAGGATGGGAAGAGGACATCCTCTACGTCATGGATCGCGACACAAATGGCATCTACGCAGTCGAGATCGGCTTGAAGGGCCGCCCCACCGCGGTGCGCCCATGATCCTCTGGGCGCTGGTGTCCTGCAACGGCGAGATGCCGGACGAGGGCTGGGAGTGCATCCACAGCGGTGACGAGCGCCCGGCGTTCCTTCAGCAGCTGGGCTGCGAGGCGGACTTCGACGCCCTCGCCGCCGCCCCGCTCGACGCCTCGATCCCGGGAGCCCGGAGCACCAAGACCGTCGTCGATCGGGCAGACGACGACTCGCTCTACTTCCAGGACTCGGAGCGCTACCAGATCCACTGGGAGTTCGCCTTCGAGCACCTCTCCGGGGACGGGCTGCCCATCGTCGACGAGCTCGGGGCCTTCAACGAGACCGAGTACACCTCGCCAGAGCGCCGCTTCGTGCTCGGAGCCCTGACCATCTACGAGGAGCCGAACGTGTGGGCGTGGGAGGTCAGCCCCTACGACACGGCCACGGCGGACATGATCACGCTGGCCTACCGCAAGATCCGCGACAACAGCTGGATCGGAGAGGAGCTCTACTTCCACCCGACCAGCGAGAGCGTCGCAGAGGTGGCAGAGGACCTGCCCTCCGACGTGAAGGTCATCACCACCGAAGAGCTCTTCGCGGGCATCACCTACCAGCCCCTGAACCTCGGCACCTCGATGGGCAAGTTGCGCTTCTACGAGGACCCGGAGGAGGAGATCCCGAACTTCCGCGAGATCGTCGTGCTGCCCGCGGTCCCCAACGACATGCCCGTGGTGATGGGCATCGTCACCGACGCCTTCCAGACACCGCTTGCCCACATCAACGTCCTGTCCCAGAACCGCGGCACGCCCAACATGGCGCTCATCGGCGCCTGGCAGCACCCGGAGCTCCGCGCGCTGGAGGACCTCTGGGTCGAGCTCACGGTCGAGGCCCACGACTGGTCCGTCCGCGAGGTCACCCAGGAAGAGGCCGACGCCTGGTGGGAGGGCTTCCGTCCGGAGCCCCTCGACGTGACGTCGATGGACCTCTCGATCCAGGAGATCCTGCCCATCGAAGAGGTGGTGGACCTGGAGCTGGGCCTCGTGCCAGCGCTGGACGCCGCCGTGCCGGCCTTCGGGGGAAAGGCGAGCCACTTCGCGGTGATGTCCCACTCCCCAGATGCCATCCCGATGCCGACAGCCTCTGCGATGCCGGTCTACTTCTACGACCGCTTCATGGAGGAAAATGGCTTCTGGGACGAGGTCGACGAGATGATGGCGGATCCCGACTTCACCGGGGACGCCCTGACCCGGGACGGACGCCTGCGACGCCTGCGCAGCGACATGCGCCGGGCCCCGATCGACGAGGAGTTCCTCGCCGAGCTCGAGGCCTACGTGAGGGAGAACCACTCCGGCCACCGGGTGCGCTTCCGGTCCTCGACCAACGCAGAGGACGTCTCTGGCTTCAACGGCGCCGGCCTCTACACCTCCCAGAGCGGTGATCCCGACGACCCGGAGCGCCCCATCGAGGACGCCCTGCGAGAGGTCTGGGCGAGCTGCTGGTCCTTCCGCGCCTACGAAGAGCGCAGCTACTACGGCATCGACCACACGGACATCGGCATGGCCGTGTTGATGCACCGCAGCTTCCCCTCAGAGGACGCCAACGGGGTCGCGATCACCGCCAACATCTTCGACACCTCCGGGCTCGAGCCCGCTTTCTACGTGAACGTGCAGTACGGGGACAACTCGGTCGTGCTGCCGGACGAGGGCGTCACGACCGACCGCTACCTCCACTACTTCGACAACGTCGGCCAGCCGGTGGTCTACCTGGGTCACAGCAACCTGGTGCCGGACGGAGAGAACGTGCTGACCGAGACCCAGATCAAGGAGCTGAGCTTCGGCCTCGACGCGATCCACGACGTCTTCTACGACGCCTACGGGCACGAATCCTTCTACGGAATGGACGTGGAGTTCAAGTTCGACCAGGGCGATCTGTACATCAAGCAGGCGCGGCCCTACCCGGGGCGTGGCGAGTGATCTGGCTGCTGGCGTGCAACGGGGTTCCAGACGACACGGACTCCCAGGAAAGTGATCCACAGGTTGTGGACAGCTCTGTGGACCCGCCGTTTTTGGCCGATCACCTCGTGATCAACGAGCTCGTCTCCCTGGGGACCGGGGGAGACTGGGTGGAGTTGTTCAACCCGACCAGCGAGGAGATCGATCTCTCGACCTGGGAGATCACAGACGACGCAGAGAACGACGTGTTGGCCTGGCGCCTGCCAGAGGACATCTCCATCGCAGCGGGGGGCTACTTCCTCATCTGGTGCGACAACGGCGCGGACGGACTCCACACGGACTTCCAGCTCTCCCAGGGCGAACACATCACGATCTATTCCGAGCTGGGCCTGCGCGTAGACGAGGTAGAGGTCCCCTCGCTCATCGTCGACCAGGCAGCTGCGCGCATCCCAGACGGCTGGAGCACCTGGGAGGCCCAGGACCCCACCCCCGAAGCCAGCAACGAGTAGCCATCTTGGAACCAAACAACGCCCTCGTCCTGGGTGGCGCCCTCGGAGCCCTGGTCGGCTGCGGCGTCTGCGCCGCCATCGCCATCCCGAACTTCGTCCAAATGCAATACCGAGCCAAGCGCGCGGAGGTGCCGGCGAACATCGCCGGGCTCATGACCGCCGAGTTGGCCTTCGACGCCGCCTTCGACGAGTGGGTCTTTTGCCCCGAGCCCTTCCCCAGGCCGATCGAGGCCCTTGGCCGCGACGCGGTCGAGTGGCCCGCAGGGTCCTGCTATGACGAGCTCGGCTGGGCGCCTGACGGACAGGTCCGGGGCACCTACTGGGTCGAGGAGAGACAGGAGGACTGGGGCTTCGTGGTCCACGGCATGATCGACCTCGACCGAGACGGCGTCCCAGCCCACTACACGGCTACGAAGTCGATGAACGCCACGATGCTGACGCCCACGGACGTCTATTGACCGGCCTCGCGGTGGACCTGCAGGTCTGGCTCGACGGCAAGATCGACTGAGCGGCCGGAACTGTGACAGGCTCTCGGCCATGTCTTGGAAGACCCTCGCCATCCTCTCCGCCGGCCCGGCCGCAGGCTCGCTGATCCACAACCTCCTGCCCGTCTCCGACGCCAACGCGATGACCGCCGATGGCCAGTGCTGGGTAGAGACCCGAAACGACGCTAAGAAGTTCGAAGACGGCGTCAACGTGAAGGTCGGCGAGGGCTTCAAGAACATCGAGTACCAGTACACCGTCTACCAGGTCAACGGGCAGGTCTTGCAAGCGAGGAGGATGAATCAACGTCGTTGGTTCACCTCAGAACTGGTAGAGCGCTTCCAGCCCGAACTGTGTACCCCAGAACAACACCTCGGTGAAGTCGTCCTCGTAGAAGGGCGCCAGCAGCATCGCTCTTGCGCTGGCACGCACGCCGATGACCTCCTTCTTCACCTGGAGGTCGACCCCCCCGACGAAGGCGCTGTCGACCTCGAGGAGGCGCTCGTGGTTCGGGGTGAAGTTGGGGGTGAGATCCGCGCTCCACGCCACAGAGGGCCCGGCCCGCAACAGCACGTCCCAGCTCAGGCTCTTCGGCTGCTTGTGGGGAATCCGGAAGCCCGGCAGCACGTAGATGCCGTGCCGGAGCCGGAAGTACTCGCTGGGCGAGAGGTCCTTCTCCAGGGCGTGCTCGTCGGTGAGCAGCGCCGGAGAGAAGAAGGCGCCGAGGTCGACATAGATCGAGCGCGTCATGCGGGAGTCGAAGCCCAGCATGAAGCCGGAGCTGCGGGGGCCCTTCACCATGGAGTAGCCGGCGTGGATCTTCACCTCGGGGTCCAGGGCCGGACGAGCGGCGTCTGCCGGGGCGACCAGGAAACCGACGATGAACAACAAGAGCGACATGCTCTCCCTCCGGGCGACTTTGTGGGCTTGGGGTGGGCGTGAGCCCTGGCAGAGTTAGCCCTCGAAGAGGTGGCCGGCCACCGCGAGGAGCCCGTGAAGATCGTGGACCTCGTGCTCCAGCCGCGGGACCTCGACGAGCACGCCGCCGGCGATCGGGCTGACCCGGCTGATCAGCTCGCCCTCCGTGCCCGCCTGCTGCCGTAGCCTCCCGTGAGCCGCCCCCAGGCGAGCGACCAGGCTCGCTGCCGTGCGTGGCTCGAGGTCGCTCGCGAGCTCCCGCGCGGCCTCGCCGAGCAGCACCCCCGCCTCGAGCGCCCCAGCGGCGCTGACGTGGACCTGGTTCACGATGAGCCCTCCGCGCGGGTAGTCGTGCTTCCTCAGCTCCTCGGCGAAGAAGCCGGCCACCTCGACGCTGGGCTCCGTCGGAGCGCAGACCGTGAGGAAGCGCGTGTCGTTGCTGCGGAACAGATCCAGGACGCGCTCGTGACGTTCCCGAAAGCCATCGACCATGTCCTTGAAGAGCTGCAGGAACTCTGCGAGATCACCCAGGAATTCACTGCCGAAGACATAGCCGAGCAATCGCCAGACGATGGCTCCGGTGCCATGCACGACGCTCGAGAGCAACCCCGTGCTGGGGGGCAGCAGGAACCAGTCGATGACCTGCCGGTCCATGAAGCGCGAGAGCCGGCCCGGGGCCTCGAAGAAGTCCAGCGCGTTCTTCACCGGGGGCGTGTCCAGCACGACGAGGTCATAGTTGCCGCTTACCACCACGTCGTGGAGCTTCTCCGCCGCCATGTACTCCTGGCTGCCGGCGAAGGTGTCGCTCATCGTCTGGTAGATGGGGTTCGCCAGGATGCGCCTGGCGGTGGCCTCGTCGGGGGCGGTGCTGCGAATGAGCTGGTCGAAGGTGGTGCGCGTGTCGAGCATCATCGCGTACAGCTCGCCGCCCTCAGAGAAGTCCAACTCACTGAGATCGATGCGCTTCTCAGCGTTTCCGAACTCCGACAGACCCAAGCTGTTGGCCAGCCGCCGCGCCGGGTCGATCGTCAGGACCAGGACCTTGCGGCCCTGCTTCGCCCCCCAGAGCGCGATGGTCGCTGCGACTGTCGTCTTGCCCACACCCCCGCTGCCCACACAGACGATGAGAGTGCGTTCACCAACGACGGTGTCGAGGGTCTGGCGGGCTCCGTTCACCGGGACAGCCCCCGGTTCGAGGTCCGCGCCAGCGCCGCGGCGAGGTTGGTCACGAGCTTGGCGGCCCCGTTCTCCTGTGACAGCCGGGGCACGTCGATCACGCGAACGCCGACCTCCTCCTCCAGGCGACCCATGGTCCGCCCGGTGGCCTCCTCGAGGGCAGCCTCCCAGCGTCCTGCGAGGAGCAGCTCTCCCTCGTCACCCTCGTCGTAGCGAGTGGACAGCCGCTCCAGCAGGACCCGCTCGTCGGACGACAGGGAAGGGCGCGAGGCGCGGTTGAGCACCACCAAGGGCACGCTGAGCTCCGGGACGTGCTTACCCAGGGTGTTGAAGGTCTCGACGGTCTCGTTGACCACCATCTCCTCGGGCAGCGCCACCAGCACGAGGTGGGTGTCCGGACGCTTCAACATCGCCAGCGACTCGGTGCTGCGCACGTGCAGCGGGCCGACCCGAAACAGCGACAGGGTGCGGCTCGGCGAGCGCATCAGCGCCGCGGCGTGACCGGAAGCGGGCAGGTCGACGATGAGGAGGTCGTAGTCCTCGCGCAGCCAGACGAGCTTCGAGAGGGTGACGACCTCTCGGTTGCCAGGGGTGGCGTCGAGGAAGAGCCGAACCAGCCGGTTCGCCAGGATCATGTCGACGATGCGAGTGCTCGGTACCACCCGCTCGATCCACTCGTGCATCGCCTCGTACCAGGTGACGTTGCAGATCGACAGGTTCGCAGCGACCTGCACCGGCCGGTACCCGACCTCTGCCCCGAAGAGCGGAGCCAGCGCCGAGCGCTGCGCGTCCGCCTCGACGATGAGGACCTTGCGTCCCTGGGCAGCGGCCAGGCGCCCCAGGGCAGCGGAGACCGAGGTCTTGCCGACACCGCCCTTGCCCGTGACGAGCACGACCCGTCCGAAGACGAGGTCGGCGATGTCGAAGCCGTTCACCATCGCAGCAGGGTGGCTCCCCAGGTCATGCCGGCGCCGAGGGCGGCCAGACAGACGAGGTCCCCGTCCCTGACGCGCCCCTGCTGGACCGCCTCGTGCAGGGCGATCGGAATGCTCGCGGCGGTGGTGTTGCCATAGCGCTGGATGTTGTGGAACACCCGCGCGGGATCGAGCTCCATCCGCCTGCAGACGGCCTCGTTGATCCGCAGGTTGGCCTGGTGGGGGACCAGCAGATCGAGCTCGTCGAGGCGCACCTCGTGGGTCTCCAGCAGGGAGAGGATGACCTCGGGCAAGAGCCGCACGGCCATCTTGAAGACCGCGCGCCCCTCCATGTGCGGGAAGTGCAGTCCCTCGCTGAGCATCTCGTGGGTGAGCCGTGGGTTCCGTCGGCTCGCTGGGGCCTCCAGCTTCAGGATCTCCACGTAGGCGCCGTCCGCGTGCAGCTCGTGTCCCAGGATGCGGCGATCGCCGTCTGTGGGGCCGACGACGGCGGCTCCGGCCCCGTCGCCGAAGATGACGGTCACGTCCCGGCCTCGGTCGCTCATCTCGAGACCGCTGGAGTGCACCTCCGAGCCGACGACGAGCACGTGCCGGGCGAGGCCCGAGCGTATGTGGGCGTCGGCGATCTGCAGACCGTAGAGGAAGCCCGTGCACTGGGTCCGGATGTCCAGCGCCGGGACGCCGTTGAGACCCAGCCGGTCCTGCAACAAGCAGCCCGAGCCTGGGAAGAAGACGTCCGGAGAGAGCGTGGCGAAGATGATGAGGTCGACCTCTGAGCACGGCAGGCCAGCCTCGGCCAGGGCCTCCTCCACCGCGGGCACGGCGAGCTCGGCCGGGCCGACATCGCCCTCGACCCAGCGGCGCTCGACGATGCCCGTGCGTTTCTGGATCCACTCGTCGGTGGTCGACAGGAACACAGCGAGATCGTCGTTGGTGACGACCCGATCGGGCACGTGGTGCCCCAAACCCAGGATCCGAGAGCCCAGCATGGGCTAATTCTCTCCGGCGTGAGTTCCGACGCAGCCGGGGCTGCGACGGGGTGAACGACGGCACGCGCAGCGGGCCGCCGGGGGGAGGGCCGTAGGCCCGGGGGGCAGGGCCCCCCTGAAAGGAAACGAGTGCCCCAGCGCCGCGCCGCGGCGCGCGCCGGCGGCGCAGGTGGAAGGCGCATCGCGACTTCTGCCGAGGGGCACTAGATGTCGAGGTTGCGAACGTTGAGCGCGTTCTTTTCGATGAACTCTCGACGTGGCTGGACCAGGTCGCCCATCAGCACCGTGAACATGGAGTCCGCCTCGATGAAGTCGGAGACCTCGACGCGCATGAGCGTCCGGGTCGCCGGGTTCATGGTCGTGTCCCAGAGCTGGTCCGGGTTCATCTCGCCAAGGCCCTTGTAGCGCTGGATCTCGTAGCCCCGCTTGGACTGGGCCATCACCGAGTCCATGAGCTGTTTCCAGGTCCTGACCTCGCGGTCGTTGAGGAAGGCTGGCAGCGACAGCTGAGGGCGCAGCGCGTCCGAGAGGGTCCGCAGGGCGGCGTACTCCGGCCCCCGGCTCAGGCTGGCGTCCAGGGTGGTGCAGGTCGGCTGCCCGTCGCGGAAGGCGTCGACGAGGACCGCCCAGCCGCTGGTGTTCGGGTCGTGGACCACGGAGATGTCCCGGATGGAGAGCTCCGGCGCGACCTGGATGAGGCGGGCTCGGAGAGGCTCGACCAGGCCCTCGAGAGCGTCGCGCTCGCTGCCCGCGTCGTGTCCGCCCAGCCCGAGCCAGGTGTCGACGACCGTGGGATCGAGACGCCGCGGCAGGTGGTCGAGGCGCTCGACGTACCTCGAGACGGTGCGGACGAGGGTGAGCAGGGAGTCGCCGTCGAAGAGCGTGCTGCTGCCGTCACCGATGGTGAGATTGCGCGCACCCTGGCCCAGGAGGAAGTCCGTGAGCGCCCCGTCGTCCTTGATGTACTGCTCCTTCTTGCCCCGCTTCACCTTGTAGAGGGGCGGCTGGGCGATGTAGAGGTGGCCGCGCTCGACCAGGGGTCGCATCTGCCGGTAGAAGAAGGTGAGCAGCAGCGTCCGGATGTGGGAGCCGTCCACGTCGGCGTCCGTCATGATGATGATGCGGCCGTAACGCAGCTTGGCTGCGTCGAAGTCCTCTCCGATCGAGGTGCCCAGGGCCGAGATGATGGCCTTGACCTCGTTGTTGGCGAGCATCTTGTCGAAGCGGGCCTTCTCGACGTTCAGGATCTTGCCTCGCAGAGGCAGGATCGCCTGGGTCGAGCGGTCCCGACCCTGCTTGGCGGAGCCACCGGCGGAGTCACCCTCGACCAGGTAGAGCTCGCACTTGTCGGGGTCTTTCTCCTGGCAGTCCGCGAGCTTGCCGGGCAGGTCGCCGCCGTCGAGCACGCTCTTGCGCCGGGTGAGATCCCTGGCCCGCCGGGCGGCCTCCCGAGCGCGAGAGGCATCGATGCACTTGAGCACGATCTGCTTGGCGTTCTTGGGGTTCTCCTGCAGCCATGCCCCGAGCTCCGCGTTGAGGGTGCTCTCGACGAGGCTCCTGATATCGGAGTTGCCGAGCTTGGTCTTGGTCTGACCCTCGAACTGGGGATCGGGGTGCTTGACCGAGATGACGGCGGTGAGCCCCTCGCGCGCGTCGTCCCCGGAGATCGAGGCGTCCTTCGCCTTCAACAGGTTGTTCGCGTTTGCGTAGACGTTGATCGTGCGGGTCAGCGCGCCCTTGAAGCCGGAGACGTGTGTGCCGCCCTCGATCGTGTTGATGTTGTTGGCGAAGGAGAGGATGTTCTCCTGGTAGCTGGTGTTCCACTGGAAGCTGATCTCGACCTCGATCCCGTCGCGCTCGGAGCGGAGATGGACCGGCACCTCGTGGATGGCCTGCTTGTTCATCGAGAGGAACTCGACGAAGGAGACGAGGCCGCCTTCGTAGCGGAAGTCGTGGGACTTGTCGTTTCGCTCGTCCCCGACGTGGATGGCCACCCCAGGGTTCAGGAAGGCCAGCTCGCGGAGGCGCCGGGAGAGGATGTCGAAGGACAGCTCTGTGGTCTGCTCGAAGATGGTCGGATCGGACTTGAAGCGAATGCGAGTGCCGCGCCTGCTGGTCTTGCCCACGACGGCGAGATCCTCGTCCGGAACGCCGCGCTGGTAGCTCTGGACCCAGTGCTCGCCCTCTCGCCAGATGTCCAGCTTGAGCCACTCCGACAGCGCGTTGACGCAGCTCACGCCGACGCCGTGGAGGCCACCGGAGACCTTGTAGGAGTCCGAGTCGAACTTGCCGCCGGCGCCGATGACCGTCATGACGACCTCTGCGGCGCTCTTTCCGGTCTCGTGCATGCCCACCGGGATGCCGCGGCCGTTGTCGTCGACGGAGCATGAGCCGTCGGCGTGCAGCAGCACAGTCACCTGATCGCACCAGCCCGCCAGCGCCTCGTCGATGGCGTTGTCGACGACCTCGTAGACCAGGTGATGGAGGCCACGCTCGAAGGTGTCACCGATGTACATCGCCGGCCGCAGCCGGACGTGCTCGATCCCCTCGAGAACGGTGATGTTCTCTGCGTTGTAGTCGCTACCGTCCGAGGCCGGTCCGCCGTTGTACTCGTTGGACATCTGGCTCCGAGGGGATCACGAAAAGTCACCTGTTCCCTAACAGGTGACAGTGCCCTCCTCCACCTCGTACGCGCGGACCTCGACAGTTGTTCCAGCGCGCACCACGTCTGGCTCCGTGGTCGTCACGAAGCACTGCAGATCCAACTCTTCGAGGAGCTGAACCAGGCGTCCGGTGCGGAGGCGATCCAGCTCGCTCGAGAGATCGTCGAGCAAGAACAGCGGGCGAGCTCCACGGGCCCTGGCAGCCAGCAGCTCGGCGAGCTTCAGCGCGAGCACCAGGCTGCGGGTCTGCCCTTGGCTGGCGAAGGCGCGCGCCGGCTTGTCGTCGAGGCACAGCTCGAGGTCATCCCGCTGGGGCCCGACGAGGTTGGCGCCCCTCTCGATGGAGCTCGCCCTCGTGCGCTCGAGGGCAGCGAGGTAGGCACCGGCGAGCTCCTCGTGGCCATCGACCTCTGGGAGGCAGCTGCGGTAGGACATGGTGGCCTCTCCGCGGCCGGAGATGCGCGCGTGCAGCTCGGTGAAAGGCCCGGCGAGCTCAGAGAGCAGGCGGCGACGGCGTGCCACGAGGCGAGCACCAGCGGCGGCGAGCTGCGTGTCGAAGACGGCGAGCTGATCTCGATCGACCGGGAATCGCCGAAGCAGGGCCGCGCGCTGATCCAGCAGGCGCTTGTGGATCTGGGCGATCTCGAGGAAGGTCGCCGAGGCCGTGAAGGCAGCCCGATCGACGAAGGCGCGCCGGAGCTCCGGAGCCCCACGGACCAGCGCGACATCCTCTGGAGCGAAGAGGACTGCCCTGATGCCCTCGAAGTACTCGCGGAGCTTGCTCGGGGGCTTGCCGTCGATGAAGCCACGCTTGGAGCTCGGCTGGACCTCGAGCACCAGCTCACGGACGAGGTGGCCGTCGTCGATGCGACCGCGCACCCAGGCGCGACCGCAGCCGAAGCGGATGAGCTCGCGGTTTCGGCGGGTACGAAAGCTCTTCAAGGTCGCCAGGGCGTAGACGGCCTCGAGCAGGTTGGTCTTGCCCTGGGCGTTGGCGCCATGGAGAACGACGAAGCTCGCGTCGCAGTCCAGCTCGGCGGTGGCGATGTTGCGCCAGTCCGCCAGCTGGAGCGACGAGAGCCTCAATCCAGACGCATCGGCATGACGATGAGCAGGGAGTCGTCGCTTTCCGGCTGGCGGATCAGCGCCGGAGAGAGGGCGTCGCCGAGCTCGATGATGACGCGATCGCCCTCGACGGCCTGCAGCACTTCCTGGAAGTACCGGATGTTGAAGCCGATGTCGACGGCGTCGCCCTCCATCTCGATGGGGATCTGCTCGCGGGCCTCGCCGAGGTCGCTGTGGCTCGCAGTGACCGTGACCGCCCCGTCGCCGAAAGCGAAGCGCACCGGACGACCGCGGTCCTGGGCGAGCACCGCGACCCGCTTCAAGGCAGCGTTCAAGGCGTCCTTGTGGGCGAAGGCCCGACGCTGGTAGCTGGTCGGCACGACCTGGCGGTAGTCCGGAAACTCCCCGTCGATCAGGCGGAAGTAGAAGCGAGCGCTGGAGGTGGTCACCAGGGCAGCGCTCTCGCCGAAGGAGATCTCCACCAGCTCCTCGTCGTTGCCGCAGAGCTTCTTCATCTCACCCAGCGCCTTGCGAGGGACCAGCATGCGCTCCGGCATGCCGAACTCGCCCTCGAAGGAGCACTGGGCAAAGGACAGTCGGTGGCCGTCGGTCGCGACCAGGCGCAACAGGCGGTCTCCGTCGTTGCCGTCGACGACCTCGAGATGGCCGCCGTTGATGCCCCAGCGGTTGTCGTCCTGGCAGACCACGAAGCCCACCTGCTCGATGAGCCAGCGCAGCGTACCGCCCTGGATCTTGATGGAGGAGCGTCCGTCGAAGTCCGGCAGCGCGGGGAAGTCGGCGGCCGGAAGGCCCACCACCTTGTACCAGGCCGAGCCGCTGGTCACCTGCAGGCGCATCTGCGCCCCGAGCTCGAGGTGCGCGGTGTCGTCCGGAAGGACCTTTGCGATCTGGAACAGCGACTGGGCGTCGACAGTGACCTCGCCCGGCGCCACGACGTTGGCGGGGAAGTCTCCGATGAAGGCCAGCTCGGTGTCGGTGGCCGTGAGGCGCAAGCGATCCTCTGCAGCCTCCAGCAGTACGTGCGAGAGGATGGGGTTCGGGGTGTTGCGCCGCTCGACGATTCCCTGCACCCGGCCGAGGCCCGAGAGGAAGGCGTTGCGATCGATGTACAGCTCCATGGTGGGCTGGCTCCGCTGCGAAGAAGAAGAAGAGAAGTAGATCTAGTGATCGATCATCATCATCATGATCGAGCTCTGTGGATGCTGGGGATAACCTCACAAAGACCCGAGATCATGGCCAAGTCGAAGGGGGCAACAGTGGCGTGATCCAGTGGACGAGCTTGTTGGTGGATCGTGGACTTCCACGTCGTGCGCCGTGAGCGCCTGGTTGTCCCCATTCGTCCACAAGCTGTGCCCAACGCTGTTCCACGATCGATCACAGGCTTGTCCTCAGGTCCCGAGGTTCCGCTCGAGAGCCTCGACGTGGTTGCGAATGTCCGGATCCTTCTCGACCAGCTTCGCGACCTTCTTGCAGGCATGCTGGACGGTCGAGTGGTCCCTCCCGCCGAAGGAACGACCCAGGTCGGGGAAGGACAGCCCGGTGTGCTTCCGCGCCAGGTACATGGCGATCTGGCGCGGCCGGACGATGCCCTTGAGCTTGCGTCTCCCGACGAGGTCCGCGACCTTGATGTTGAAGAAGCGGGCGACCGCCTTCTTGATGTGGTCGGGGGTCAGGACCTGGGGATCCTCGGCCAAGAGGTTGCCGAGGTTGCGCCGGGTGAACTCCAGCGACAGCGGCTCGTCGTAGAAGCGCTCCAGCGCCGCCAGGCGGTTCAAGGCGCCCTCGAGCTCGCGCACGTTTCCCTGGACGCGCGAGCTGATCCAGAGAGCGACCTCGTCGTCGAGCTCGAGGCCGACCTCTTCGGCCTTGGAGTGGAGGATGGCGATCATGGTCTCGACATCCGGTGGCTGGATGTCTGCGAGCAGACCGCCCTCGAAGCGGGTCCGCAGCCGCGGCGCGAGCTTGTCGATGTCTCGTGGGAGCACATCGGCGGTGAGAATGATCTGCTTGCCTGCGTTCTTCAGGGCCTCGAAGGTGTGGAAGAACTCCTCCTGAGAGCGGTCCCGGCCCGAGAGGAACTGGATGTCGTCGATGATGACCACGTCGGCCTGCTGGCGGTACCGCTCCCGGAACTCCTCCATGCGCTTGAAGCGGAGACCGCCGATCATGTCGTTCACGAAGTCTTCTGCGGTCGTGTAGATGACGCCGACGTTGGGGTCTCGCTCCTGCATGCGGTTGCCGATGGCCTGGACCAGGTGGGTCTTGCCGGTGCCCGTGTGGCCGAAGACGAACAGCGGGTTGTAGTTCTGGCCGGGGAAGTCCGCGACGGCGAGGGCGGCGGCGTTGGCGAACTTGTTGCACGTCCCGACGACATAGCTCTCGAAGGTCTTGTCCACGTTGAGGCTGTGGGAGCGCCGAGGCCGGGCCTCGCTTCGAGGTGTCGGGTCCCCAGGGTCCAGGGCGCCAGCCGCCTCGTTCTCCACGCTGAACTCGACCCGGATCGGATGCCCGACGGCCTTGGCGAGCTCCTCCAGGAAGACCTGCTGGTAGTTGTCCCGGACCCAGTCCGAGTAGTAGCGGTTCGGCACCTCGAGAGAGACCAGATCCCCCCTCAGGGTGAGCATGCGGATGGGCTTGATCCAGATCTCGTAGTTCTGGACGCCGATGCGCTCTTCAATGCGCTGCTGCACATCCTTCCAGATCGCTGTCGACAACGCACCACTCCCAAACGAGCAACGCTCTCGCGGCGCCGCCGACCAACAACCCGCCATTGATGGCGGAGCTACGGATGCTATCGGAGAGCGCTCGGGAGCACAAGGCGATCGCCGACAATGGAGAAGTCCGCGATCTTTCCTCGCTATTCCAGCATCTTGGCGGGGCGTGAGGGGATCGTCCGATCGATTTGCGACAAGCTCGCTGAGGCGATAGACAGGCGGGCTGTCACTTCTTCGATTCGAGGCTTCCAATGAAGCGCACGTACCAGCCCAGCAACATCAAGCGGAAGCGCTCCCACGGCTTCCGCGCTCGCATGTCCACCCCGGGCGGTCGCAAGATCATCGCGCGTCGTCGCGCAAAGGGCCGCAAGCTGCTCGTTCCCACCGTCCGCACCAAGCGCAGCTGAAGCCCGGTGAGTCCTCCGCTGGCTTCGGCTTCCCGAAGTCCGCACGCCTCCTTCTTTCCCATGACTTCCGCCGTGTACAGGGAAGGGGACGGCGAATCCGCACCCGCCATCTGCTGGTGCTCTACACGCCGGGCCGACGCGAGGAGTCTCGTTGGGGGCTGGTAGTCAGCAAGAAGGTAGGAAAAGCCGTGACCCGCAACCAGGTGAAGCGTTGGCTTCGCGAGTCCATCCGCCACCGGCGGAGGGAGCTTGTCGGTGCCTGGGATCTGGCTGTGATCGCCTCGCCTCGAGCGGCGGACTCCACCTTTTCTGTCCTGGACGAAGAGATCGCAGAGGTCGTGAAGACCCTGTCCCAGAGGGCGGGATGAGTCGGTTGTTGACCGAACTCCTCGTCCTTCCGATCCGCGCCTGGCAGCTGTTGGTCTCCAGCTGGATGCCGCCTGTCTGTCGCTTCGAGCCCAGCTGCAGTCGCTACGGCATCGAAGCCCTCCGCGTTCACGGCCCCCTGCGAGGCCTCTGGCTCGGTGGCCGCCGCATCCTCCGCTGCAATCCCTTCTGCGAGGGTGGCTTCGACCCCGTCCCGCCCATCGAGCTGGACTGATGGCCATCAACCGCAAGAAGGACAAGGGCCAGGAGCAGCGCACCATCTTCGCGATGCTGCTGTGCATGGGGCTGTTCTTCGGGTGGTCCTACTTCTTCGGTCCGGAGCCTCCTCCTCCTGCGGAGATCCCGGCGGAGATCCCGGCGGAGGTCCCGGCAGCGAACGGGACGGCGACGGTCGAGGCACCGGTCGCGGCGCCCGTCGTCGAGATCCCGGAGCGCCAGGTCGACTTCGTCACGGACGAGGTCAGCGCCAAGCTCTCGTCCCACGGCGGCAGCCTGCGCAGCATCCTCCTGCCGAACCACGAGGCGGCCTACGAGCCTACCCCCATCTGGGTCTGGGTCTGGGACAAGATCACCGGCGACGCAGACGATTCCTGGTCCGCATATGGGGACGACCCCGGCACCGAGGAGGTGGTCCACCCCGACGGGATCCTCCTGGCTGCGGGCTCCGGCTCTGGCTTCGCCGAGTCCGACTACCTGCTGTCCGAGACCAAGGAAGGCTGGACCGCCACCGCGACGACCTCTCAGGGCGTCCGGGTGACCAAGACCTGGCGCTACACGGACGACCCGAACGTCCTCGAGGCCAGCGTCGAGTTCGTGAACGACAGCGGCGTGCGCTTCGAGGGCCCCCTCTGGATCGGCAGCTGGGATCGCTTCTCCGGCGGCGACGGCATGATGGCCCGCTACACGAACTTCGGCCGCCCCTTCAGCCTCGTCGACGGAGACTTCGAGCAGCTGGACTCGCTGGAGGACATCGACGAGGACGGCGCTGAGCACTTCGAGGGCGAGGTCGGCTGGCTCGGTCTCGGCGACCGCTACTTCCTCGCCGTGCTCGTCCCGGACCGGACCGACTGGGGTTCCTTCCGCTTCGACAAGGGCGTGGACTCGGGCACCTACGGGGCCTTCGTCGTCAACGACGGCGTCGTTCTGGAGCCCGGCGCCGGGGAGCGTCTCGATTTCCAGGTCTACCTCGGTCCGAGGGACCTGGTGACCCTGGACGATCTCGGCCACGACCTCGATCTGGCTGTCGACTTCGGCTTCTTCGGCTTCTTCGCCAAGATCCTGCTCTGGCTGCTGCACCTCGTCTACGGGGTCCTGGGCAGCTGGGGCTTCTCGATCATCGTGCTGACCCTGCTGATGAAGGCCGCCTTCTGGCCCCTGACCCGGAAGTCCTTCGAGTCCGGCCAGAAGATGAAGGCCCTGCAGCCGCAGATCGAGGAGCTCAAGAAGAAGTACGGCGACGACGCCCAGCGAATGGGCCAGGAGCAGATGAAGCTCTTCAAGGACAACGGGGTCAACCCGATGTCCGGCTGCCTCCCCATGCTGCTCCAGATGCCCGTCTGGATCGCCCTGTACTCCGCCCTGCTCTACAGCGCCGACCTCTACCACGCCGAGTTCTTCTACCTGAAGGACCTCTCGGTGATGGACCCCTACGCGGTCCTTCCGCTGATCGTCGGCGTCATGATGCTCCTCCAGCAGAAGCTCACCCCGATGAGCCCCAGCATGGATCCGATGCAGCAGAAGATGATGCGGCTGATGCCCTTCATGTTCGTGGCCATCTATTTCATCTTTCCGGCGGGCCTCGCGTTGTACGCGACGGTCAACACCAGCCTGTCCATCCTCCAGATGTGGCTGATCCGCCGAAAGCTCGCCAACACCGACAACAACCACACGGGGCCGAAAAAGGCGCTTGCAGCCAAGTAGGACCAAGGACAGAACATGAGTTTGAACGAAGCCGCGCCCGAGGGCGCAACCACCATCTCCGCCGAGGGCGAGGACATCAAGACGGCCCTGGCCGCAGCTGCCACCGAGCTCGGCGTCGACGCCGGGGGCCTCCGCTACGAGGTCGACAAGAGCTGGTTCCGCAACGAGAACGGTTCCGTCGTTCCACGCGACACCGTGAAGGTCATCGTCTGGCAGCGCGACGCCTCCGAGGTCGCGGTCATCGGCGACACGAGCAAGTGGATGACCGAGCTCTTGAAGCACCTCGAGATCGACGGGCAGGTCAACGTCGCCCTGGCCGACGCCGCCGTCGCCGTTCGCATCCGTTGCGACAAGGCGGGCCGGCTCGTCGGGCGACGCGGCCGCACCCTGCAGGCTGTCGAGCATCTGCTCGCCCAGTCCGTCGGCGCGGACCACCCGGACGCGAGGTTCCGCATCGACGTCGCAGACACCCGCAAGCGAGAGGACCGTGACGAGCGCGGCGGCCGCCGAGATCGTGGTGAGCGCCGGGACCGCGGTGACCGCGGTGAGCGCCGAGATCGTGGTGACCGCGGTGAGCGCCGGGATCGCGGTGAGCGCCGGGATCGCGGTGACCGCGGTGACCGTCGGGACAAGCAGGACGACGCCCGCAACCAGCGTCGGCTCGAGGACCTCGCCAAGAAGATCGCCAAGCGCGTCGCGAAGTCCGGCGAGTCCGAGGTCGTCCGCAAGGAGCTCAACAGCTTCGACCGCCGGATCGTGCACGTGACCATCGCCGAGGTCGATGGCGTCGGGACCCGGAGCATCGGCGACGGTAACCACAAGCAGATCGAGATCTACCCCCTGAACGAGTTCACCGACGACGACACCTCGACCGACGAGGTCACGGACGTCGAGGAAAGCGTCGAGGAAAGCGTCGAGGAAAGCGTCGAGGCATCCGAGGGGACCGAAGCGTCCGCGTGAACGGGCTGGAGAGCTCGTGAGAATCGTCGCCTGCGCGACCCCATGGGGGCGCGCGGCGATCGCCGTCGTGCGCCTCAGCGGCGAAGACATCGATGTCCTCGCCAGGCGCTTCGTGCGCCCGGGCGGCGGCTGGCCCCCACCTCGGCGGGCCCGGCTCGCCGAGCTCTTCGACGCGGACGGGGTCTTCGACGAGGGCCTGCTCACGTGGATGCCAGGGCCTCACAGCTACACGGGCGAGGACTGCCTCGAGCTGAGCTGTCACGGCAACCCGCTGTCGGTGGAGCGCCTGTTGGCCGCGGCGGTCTCCGCGGGCGCGCGCATCGCCGAGCCGGGGGAGTTCACCCGGCGGGCCTTCTTGAACGGTCGGCTCGATCTCACCCGCGCAGAGGCCGTGCTCCAGGCCATCGAGGCCCGCTCGGCCCGGGGGCTAGAGGTCGCGCGAGCGGGGCAGCTCGGAGAGATCCTGGCCTTGTCCGAGTCGCTCCGGCAGGGTCTCGTGGATGCCCTCGCCGAGCTCGAGGCCAGGATCGACCACCCGGCAGAGGACCTCGTCTACGAGCAGGACGCCGTGCTTCGGGCTCGACTCGCGTCGATCGGGGATCGCGCGCGCGCCGCTGCCGCCACCTTTCGCGCCGGAGTCGTCCTGGTCGAGGGCGCGACAGTGGCCCTGGTGGGGCCGGTCAATGGGGGCAAGTCCTCGCTGTTCAACGCCCTGGGTGGCTCGACGCGAGCGCTGGTCAGTCCGACGCCGGGCACCACCCGGGACGTCATCGAGCGCCCCGTCATCCTCTGCGGCGTCGCGGTCACGCTGCTCGACACCGCCGGCCAGCGCCCGGCCAGGGGTCTCGAGGCAGAGGGCATCGCGCTGGGCCGGGCCCTGGTGGAGCACGCTGATCTCTTCGTCGTCGTCGTTCCTGCTCACGAGCCCGAGGCGGCCGCGGAGGTGCTCCGTTGGTCCGAAGGGCGCCACCGCCTCATCGTTCACAACCACGCGGATCGGGCGCCGGTGCTCGAGGGGCTCTCCACCGTCGCTTCCGAGGGCCTGGGGGTCGACGCCCTCGGCGAGGCCATCGCGCACTGTCTCCTCGGTGAGGAGCCCGGTGGCGCCGGGGTCGTCATCGCTTCGCAGCGTCAGCGGGATCGCTTGTTGGAGGTCAGCGAGGCAGTCGAGCGCTGCCTGGCCGCGATGGCCTCTGATGCGGGGGAAGCCATCGCCGCCCAGGAATTGTATGGTGCCTTGGAGCGGCTCGACGCGCTGACTGGCCGTGACGGCCGCGAGGCGGTGCTGGAGGCCCTCTTCTCCCGCTTCTGCATCGGAAAGTAGGATCTCCAGCATGCGCACGCTCTTCGTGATGGACCCGCTCGATCGGATCGACATCGCCGGCGACTCGACCTACGTGCTGATGCTCGAGAGCGTCCGTCGCGGCTTTCCGATCGCGATGTGCACGGTGGACACCCTCAGCGTGCGGGACAACCAGCCGTGGGCGGTGACGACGCCGGTGCACGTCACCGACGCGCCCCCGTACTTCCACCCTGGGGAAGCTCGGGGGGAGCCGCTGTCGGCCTACGACTGCGTGTGGATGCGCAAGGACCCGCCCTTCGACATGGACTACGTCTTCGCGACCTACCTGCTCGACCTCGCGGACTGCCTCGTCCTGAACGACCCGCGCACCATCAAGCTCGCCCAGGAGAAGCTCTACGCGCTCCAGTGGCCGGAGCTGTGCCCGCCGACCTTGGTCACCAACCGCCTGGCGGACGTGAGGGCCTTCGCCGCCGAGCATGACCGGGTCGTGCTGAAGCCCTGGGACGGCAACGGCGGTCGCGGCATCGTGATCACCCAGGAGGGTGACCGGAACCTGGGCGCGCTCGTGGAGCTGTTGACGGACGAGGGCGGGAGCTACTGCATCGCCCAGCGCTACCTGCCCGCGATCGAGACAGGGGGGGACAAGCGCATCTTGCTCGTCGAGGGCGAGCTCCGCGGGTGGTTCGCGCGCATCCCGGGCAAGGACGATCACCGTGGGAACATGCACGTCGGAGCGAGTGTCATCAGCTACGAGCTGCCAGCACGGGACCGGGAGATCTGCGAGGCGCTGGCGCCCCGCCTGAAGGCCGAGGGCCTCGTCTTCGTAGGGATCGATGTGATCGGCGAACACCTGACCGAGATCAACGTGACCAGCCCTACTGGCTTGCGAGAGGTGCAGGCTCTGCAGGGCCGTGATCTCGGAGCCGAGCTCATCGACGCGGCTCTGTCCCGGAGGTCGACGTGATCCTGCTGTTTGCCACCCTGGCCCTCGCCGACGACGAGCCAGCGGTCGAAGCGAGCGAGACGATCACCGGCGACGCCGAGCGCCCGGAGCTCGGAGAGGTCGAGGAGCGTGCCTCTGAGGTCGACCTGGTGGAGGCCGAGGGCGAGTGGAACGCCCGAGTGGTCTACGGGGCGCGAGCCCTGTCGCTCGAAGAGGACTTCGTCGGGCAGGTTCAGCGAGGCTGCGAGCTCATCTTCGAGCGGCAGTACGGGACCGCGAAGAAGCACTGGAAGCAGATGGGCAAGGACTGGCCAGACCGCGGCATCGAGCACGCCGGGCACGTGTTGGTCTACCAGGCGCTGATGATGGAGAACTTCGACTTCGCCTGGGAGAAGTCCTACAAGAAGTCCAACGACGCAGCCATGGCCGAGCTCGAGCTGGCGATCGACGAGCCGGGCCGTGAAGGCTGGGACCACTTCCTCGCGGCGGCGATGCTGGGGGTGGAGGCGATCCACCTCATGCGCAAGGAGGACTACCTCCCCGCCATCTGGCGAGGCCTCGAGGCGGTCGAGCACGTCGACGTCGTGCGCCAGGTGGCACCGGACTTCAAGGACGTGCTGCTCGGCGATGGCCTCTACAAGTACTGGCGGTCGGTGGTCACCATGTCCTACAAGGCGCTCCCGGACTTCGGCGACGAGCGCGCCGACGGCATCGCCGACATGGTGCAGGCGGAGAAGGAGGCCGTCTTCCTCGGGCCAGGCGCGACCCTGGCGCTGGCCTTCACCTGGATCGAGGAGCGCAAGATGGACAAGGCGCTGTCCTCGACCTTGAAGAACCACCGAGCCTACCCGGACAACGTGGTCAACAACCTCGTGCTGTCCCGGGTCTACCTCTTCCAGAAGCGGTACAAGGACTCCAAGAAGATCCTCGACGAGGTGGTGGCCGATGCCCCCGAGAACGAGCGGGTCCACTACTACCTGGCGACGGTGAACCAGAAGCTGAAGGACTACTCGGCGGCCGAGGAGGAGATCGACCTCTACCTCAGCTTCGACTTGCTGCCCTACTACGAGGCCCAGGCCTATCACCGCAAGGGCGAGCTCTACTTCCGCCGAAAGGACTACGCGACCGCGGAGGCGTGGTTCAAGAAGGCCGTGAAGACCGACGGCTACAAGCCCGCCAAGAGGCGCCTCGAGAAGCTCAAGAAGATGAGGAAGGACGGCGAGTACTGACGTCGCCCAGAGTATTTCGGGGGCCGACTCCCTCTCGAGAGCCGACCCCCGGGTGGGGTCTCCGCTGCGGGCCCAGGCACAGGGACATCGCTGCGGGGAGGGGGGCGGCCGTCACCCCGCGCCTCCAATTCGAAGTGGGAAGATCAGTCTGGGATGAACAGCTCCATTCCGACCTGAAGTGCGTTGGAGCCGTGGAGGAGGTCCTCGTTGGCGTCGCGGATCTGCTCCCAGCGGTTGCTGGTTCCGTAGACCTTCTGCGACACGACGCTGAGGTTGTCTCCCTTGGACACGACGTAGATGCGGGGAACTGCGGGCTCGACGGCGACCGGGGCCTCTGCTGGCTCGGGGGCTACCTCTACGACCGGTGCGATCACCTCGGCGGGCGGCTCTTCTGCGGTGGAGACCTCGGCCGGGTCGTCCCCCACGAGCACGCTGCCGAGCAGCGCCAGGATGCAGACGACACCGACCACGGAGGTCGCGCTCATCCACAGGCGCGCCTTGTCGGTCAGCTCGCGAACGCTGCGCTCGAGGCGGGTGTTCTCCGCCCGGAGTCGGCGGGCCTCGTCGCGCAGGGTGTGGAGCTCGCCGCGGGTAGCGGCCATGACCTTGTCGTCGCGGGACGACCGGGAGCTCGCGTCCCTGGAAGCCGCGACGGACTCGCGCAGGCCAGGAGGCAGGCGCACGCCGCAAGCGCTGGTCGCGTCCAGCTGGGCGATGGCGTCCTGCCAGCGCTTCTGGGCTACGAACACCTTGGCGAGGAGCAGGTGCGCCTGGCCGTCGTGGGGGTCGAGACACAGCAGCATGCGCAGGCGGTCCCGGGCCTTGTTGAGCTGGCCACCGCGGGCGAGCTCCACAGCTTCGTCGAAGAGGTCGGCGGTCGCATCGACCCCGCGATCTTCGAGGACTTCTGCGATTCTGCGAGCACCTCCGGCACCGTGGCCGCGGGGGTCCTCGTCGAAGGGGATCGGATCGGGTGCTGGCATCTGGGGCGGGGGTGGGCTGGCTAGGAGGGAGGGGGATGCCGGCCCGGGAGGAGATCGAAGAGGACCACGTAAGTGTCGACTCGTCAAGACTTTTTCTGCGAGCGATCCTTGGAGGTGTCAGATAGACGCGGCCATGGCGCGAGATCGCAAACCGCCTCGATCCGGTCGGCACCCGCCCCACCGGCGCCGAGAGGACAGCCTCGTCGTGACGCCGAGCTTCTGGAGCCCGCGCGGCGAAGCCGTGTGTCCGGGACAGCGCAAGCCGCTCCTGGTCTGGCAGGGAATCCCCGGGGACCAGTGTCGGGTCCAGGTCCGCGCTCGCGGCAGCCAGCAGGTCTACACGCACTGGTGCGAGTCTCGCGTCCCGGATCCGCGTCGAGTGGAGCCGGTCTGCGACCGCTTCCACCCCTGCGGCGGGTGTCCGCTGATGCACGTTGTCCCAGAGGCGCAGCAGGACGCCCGGGTCTGGCTCGTCGCGGCGGCGCTGGAGCGCGCTGGAATCGGTGACGTCGAGGTGTCCCCGATCAAGCGCAGCCCAGACGGCGAGCTCGGCTTCCGCCACGTCCTGAAGCTCCTCGCCGGACGCTCGGATCGCGGGAATCCCCAGCTCGGTGCCCCGGGCCGCTTCACGCGCCGCGTCGTGCCCATCCCCGAGTGCCACGTCGTGCACCCGGACCTGCGCCGCCTGACCAAGTCCGCCGCCCACCACATGATCGACCTGGACGTGTGGCCCTTCGACGGAGAGCGAGGGCTGCTCCGCTACGTGCAAGCCCGCCGTTCGCGCAAGACCGGCGAGCTCCTGGTGACGATCGTCGCCCGGTACGAAGCCCGGGTGCTGTCGACCTACGCAGAGGCCATCGCCCATGCCGTCGACAACGTCATCGGCGTGCACCTGCACATCAACGAGCGCCAGGACAACGCCATCTTCGAGCGCGACGAGGAGGGCGAGATCCCGACCCGGTGTCTGCTCGGCGAGGGTTTCCTCCTCGAGTCCCTCGTCGGCGTCGACTACCACGTGGGTCCAGCGGACTTCTTCCAGACCAACCCGAGCGTCGCCGAGGTCCTCTACCGGGACGTCATCGAGGCCGCCTCCTTCGGTGGGGACGCAGACGGGATCCCCGTGGTCGACCTCTACAGTGGGGTCGGCGGCTTCGCCCTCGCCCTCGCCCCGGAGACCGGCTGGGCCCTGGGGGTCGAGGCCAACGCCAGCGCCGTCCGTCGGGCTCGCGAGGCAGCCCGCAACGGGCGCGTGCCCGCGGAGTTCGTCCGAGGGCTCGTCGCTGACGTGCTGCCCGATCTGAGAAAGCGCCTCGAAGATCGGCGGCCGGTCGTCGTCGTCGATCCGGCGCGCCGTGGTCTCGAAGCAGAGGTCGCCGAGGGCATCCTCTCGCTCCACCCGCGCCGGGTCGTCTACGTCAGCTGTTCCCCGCGCAGCCTCGCCGCGGACCTCGCCGACTTCATGGAGAGGGGGTGGACCGTGTCCACCCTCCAGCCCTACGACATGTTCCCCCAGACCGCGCACGTGGAGCTCATGGCCGTGCTCGATCCGCCGGACGCCGAGCTGGCCCCCGCCAAGCGGGCTCCCCGCCGGCGGATCGTCCGCTGATACGCTGCCGGGCATGCTCGGACTGCTCCTCTGCCTGATGAACCCGGCGCTCGCGGAAGATCTGCGCGAGCCGACCCGCGTCTTCGTCTCCGAGTTCCAGGCCTCCAGCAAGGAAGCCGAGAGCCTGGCGGTGCTGCTGTCGGGCTTCCTCTCTTCCCAGCTGGGGGACCACCCGGATCTCGTCAGCATCCCCGCGAGCGCCGCCCCCGACTTCGGCGAGTACAGCGCCCGGGTCTACCTCCTGTCCTGCCCTCCCGGCGAGTACCTCGGCTGCGCCTTCGTCGTCGGCGACCGGGTCGAGGCGCGCTACGCCATCGCCGGCACCGTCGCGACCACGACCAGCGGCAGTGTCGTCCACGTCACCATCATCGACGTCTGGAACTCCCGCGAGGCCCTGGCCTTCGACGCGGAGCTCGGGCTCGGGGACGACCAGGCCTTCGCAGAGGGCGTCGCCCAGATCCTCGTCGCCGTGATCGAAGGGCGCGAGGGGCGTCACGACGACATTCGTGAGTTCGACGACCCGGAGCTGGAGGCCCAGGCCCGCGCCGACGCCGAGCTGGCCTCTCGCCAGCTGGCTGCCCTCGCCGCCGAGATCGGCGACGTCACCACGCTGACCTCTCGTGGTGGTGGTGCCATCGATCGCCCCGAGTACACCCTCGGGGACCTCGAGCTGGAAAGTCGCACGGACGCCCGGCCAGCCTGGGAGATGCTCGGCATGACCCCGGGCGAGTACATCAAGTACAAGAACTCGGGCCTGACCGTGCTCCAGTGGCGGGATCTCGCGGCGGGCCGCCGGCACCAGGTCGTCGTGCGCATGGGCGGCCTGGTCTCCCTCGGACCGTGGTCGTCGACCTACGAGGGCTGGTACGCCCAGGACAGCACCACCGGCGAGGTCATGGAGGCCAAGGCCTGGCAGGCCCGGTCGGCCAGCTCCGGATCCGGCGGTACGGCCTGGGTGGGCTTCGGCGTGCACCCGCTGCTCGAGGTGGACCTCGGCCTGGGCGCCGTCTCCGGCCGCTACTACATGCACATCCAGCAGGAGATCGTCGGAGATGAGCCCATCGTGCGCGACGGCGTCGACTTCGGCGCTCCCAACTTCCTCGTCGGCGCTCGGGTGATCGGAGCTCCCCTGCCGACGCACACGCTGCGTCCCCAGCTCGGCATCGGGGCGCTGTACGTCATCGGCGAGGGCAACGAGAGGAACCAGATTCCGGCTTCTGCCACGACCCTGCCGAGCTTCGCGGGAAACCACCTCCTGCTCATACAGGTGCTCCCCGGGGCCGAGGTCAGCTTGTCCGACACGCTCGATCTGTACCTGGTCGTGCCGCTGTCGGCTGTCATCGCCGGCCAACCGCAGAGGACCTGGAGCGGCGAAGCGAAGACCCCGGGCGCCCTCCAGACCTACCAGGACCCCGCGGCCGCTCCGATCTTCAGCGCCGGGGCCGAAGCCGGCTTCGCGGTTCGGCTCGGTGGCGGTCCGAAGCCTATGCCCAGGTTCGACGACCTGGACGAGCCCGAATGAACCGTCGCACGGCTCTGAAAGGGGGCGCGGCCGCCGTCGCCCTGGTCGCGCTCGGGCTCGGAGGGGCCATCCACTTCAGCCGCAACAAGGGCAGCACGAAGTCGGACATGATCTCTGGCCGCTGGGATCTCGTCGGCGAGGGGCACTGGCTCCTGCCCGGGCTGCGCGACGCCCAGATGTTCGTGCCCGACCGCCCCCACTCCAAGGCCGAGGCGATGGACGCCGCGCTGAGGGCGAAGATCAAGCGGCTCCGGCGCTTCTCGGTCAACAGCAACGACTGGCGCATGCGGGGGCTGCGCGAGTGCACGGACGCGCCGGCAGAGGGTGTCTTCCGCATCGCCTGCCTGGGCGACTCGGTGACCTTCGGTTGGGGGGTCGAGGACCACGAGGCCTGGCCTGCCCTGGTGGAGCAGCGCCTGCGCGATCGCGGCGTGAACGCAGAGGTGCTCAACGTCGGCGTTCCTGCTCAGCGCGTCGAGGCGATGTGTGCCTGGATCCGCAGCGCGGGCCCGCGGCTCGGTCTGCACGGGGTGGTCATCGCAGAGCGCGTCGAGGGCCAGCGCCCCGAGCAGTACGCCAAGCTCGTCAGAGACGCGCTGCTCTACATCGCCCCGGCGAAGGCGATGCTGGCGCTCCCCCCCATCTCCCGCTTCGATGCACGCGGGCGCGAGAGCTACCGCGTCGAGCACCGGCGTCTGCAAGAGAGCATGGGTCGAACCCCGGTGGTCGAGCTGACGGACAGGCTCTGGGCCGCCCAGACCGAGACCGGCGTCGATCTGAGGGTCGAGGGCGACAGCTTCGTCGTCTTCCGGCGCGACACCGGAGAGGTCCTGCTCGAGGCCCGCCACCAGGGGCCGGACCTGCCAGCGTCCATCTACGCGCTCTTCGACGAAGACGACTCCGTGAAGGAGCCGCTGTTCTTCGACGAGGGTCACCCGGACGCCGAGGGCTTCCATGTCTTCGCAGATGGCGTCGTCGAGACCATGGACTCGTGGTTCTCCTGATCGCAGCGGGCACGGCCACCCTCGGCGACGGTCGCGCACCCGACAGCCCCACCCGAGAGGTCGAGCTCGAGGCCTACCGGATCGACCAGACGGAGGTCAGCATCGCCGCCTTCGAGGCCTGGGTCGAAGAGGGCTACGCGACGCGGGCTCACTGGAGCGACGCGGGCTGGGAATGGGCCCAGGCCCATCCGCAGGGGGCTGGGCCCGAGCTCCGAGCTGGCGACCGGAGCGGCGAGCACCCCGTGGTTGCCGTCACCTTCTGGGAGGCCGAGGCCTTCTGTGCGGCCGGAAGCGGTCGGCTCCCCACCGAGGCCGAGTGGGAGCACGCCGCCTGCGCGCACGGCTCTCGCTACGCCTGGGGTGACTCGGTGGAGGCCGCCGCCGTCTGGTACGCCGGCGACAAGTACGGCCACGTCGCCAGCATCGCGACGGCACCGGTCTCAGAGCAGGACCCGACGCTCGCGAGCCCGGCGGGGCTCTTGCACACAGCTGGCAACGTGTGGGAGTGGACCGCGTCCAGCTACCACCGGGATCCGAGCTTCGAGCAACAGACCCCTTGGCGCGTCGTGCGCGGGGGGAGCTTCGCGAACCTGCCCAGCTACTGCACCTGCACCCACCGGGAACCTCGTGTTCCGGAGGACGCGATGATGACGACGGGCTTCCGCTGCGCCTACGCGGCGGACCAGGCTGGCTAGTTGAGATCCTCGGGGGCGCCGAAGATCGCAGGGAAGAGCTCCTGCAGCAGTCGATCGGGCACGTCCTTTTCCGGGATCAGGACCTCGTCGAGGGTTCCGGCGAGGTAGCGCTCGCGCAGGTCGTCGACGTAGGCGCTGCGATCGTCAGAAGCAGGAACGGCCGGGCGCTGGGAGGCGCTCGGTTCGATGAGACGGAGGTTGCGGTTCATCAGGAGACCCTCGACACAGCCTCCGAGGGACCATCCTCGACCGCTGTTTCCTAATGAACGGTCCGGGCCAGGCGGAACTTGAGTCTTTTGATCCCGGCGCTGCGAAGCTGGCAGGCGCGGGACTCGGTGACACCGAGGACCTGGCCGATCTCCTTGAGGGTCAACTCGTGGAGGTAGTAGAGCGCGACGGCTGTGCGCTCCTTCTTGGGGAGGTTGTGCACCGCCTGGATGACCTGGGCCTTGAGCTCGTCCTTGCTCCAGGTGCTGAGGAAGTCCTCGTCGTTGCTCTCGACCCGGTCGACCAGCGGGGTGTGGTTCTCGTCGTCGATCGGGGCGTCGAGGCTGACCAGCTTGCGGATGCGGGCGTCACCGGTGAGGTTCTCGTAGGCCTTCATGCTCAGCTCGAGTTCCTTCGCCATCTCCTCACGCGTCGGGGCCCGGTCCAGCGCCCGAAGGAGCTTGCCGCGCGCGGCCTCGATGCGGTTGACCTTGCGGCGGACGCTGCGCGGGACCCAGTCGGCCTCGCGGAGGGCGTCGACGATGGCGCCGCGGATGCGAATCTCGGCGTAGGCCTTGAAGGGCACGTTGCGGCTGGGGTCGAAGCGATCGACCGCGTCGATGAGACCGAGCGCGCCGACGTTGACCAGCTCGTCGAGGTCCACGCTGGCGGGGAAGCGACGGATCATGCGGGAAGCGATGGTCCGAACCAGCGGGTAGTGCGCGAGGATGAGCTCTTCGCGGTTTGTCGAGGAAGTCGGGGTCGAAAGCGCGGTGGCTGCGGGCATGGTCTCTCCGAACCGGGGTCTCGCCGGAGGACAAAGCAAGGCCTGTGCCAGATCGTTCACAACGGAATTTCAGCTACTTGAGCCGGAATACCAGGGGATACGATTCTATACAGTGAATAGGAATGCACCCCCCTGATGCGGATCCCAGGCCTATCCACCCCCCTTCGTTCCAGGGATCGGAATCTCGGCGGTGAAGCGTTAGGGTGCGCCCCGTGAGTGGCAGCCCCCGGACCGTCTTCGGCCACCTCGCGGCCTTCGTGCTGCGGCACAACCGAGCCGTGGCGATCGTCGTGGCGCTGCTCACCATCGCGAGCCTCGGCGTCGCCAGCACGCTCGAGGTCGACTCGAACCTGCTGTCGCTGATGCCGGACGACGAGCCAGCGATCGCGGCGCTGCAAGAGCTCGAGGAGAAGGAGGGCGGCGTCAACCTGGTGAGCGTGGCCGTCACCGGGGAGCCAGAGGACACCGGTCCCTTCATGGCCGAGCTGGCGCAGACGCTCTCCGGGAGCGAGCTCGTCGACTACGCGCTCTACGACGTGGACGACGAGCTGGCCTGGCGCCTCGGCGTCATCAACATGGAGATCGGGGCCCTCGAGGAGATCCGCGACCGCCTCAAGGGCGCCCTCGCGCTCGGCCCGGCCATCCAGAACCCCTTCATCGCGGGCCGGCTGTTGGACCTCGGCCCCCTCACCGAGCAGCTGAGCCAGGCGGACGCCCGCCGTGGAGTGATGTCCGCTGGCGCGGCGGGGGACGATGGACCAGCGGACATCGAGCGGCTCATCATCCGGCCGGCCGGTGCGGCTCGAGACCTCCCCTTCGCGCGCGCGCTGATGGCGGAGATCTACGGGACCATCGAGGCCATGGACCCAGAGGCTCGCGGCGTCGTCGTCGAGTGGGTCGGCGGCGCCTACCGCTCGAACGTCGAGGACTACGAAGGCATCCGAGCGGACATGCGGTGGACCGCCGCGGCCGCCTTCCTGCTCGTGCTGACGCTGCTGGCCTTCGCCCTGCGCGACGTGCGCGCGCTCTTCCTGCTGTTCCTCCCGCTGCTCGTGGGCACCGCCTGGTCCTTCGGCTTCGCTGGCCTGACCCTCGGGGTCCTCAACACCTTCACGGCGGTCTTCGGCGCCGTCCTCGTTGGCATGGGCATCGACTTCGCGATCCACCTCTATACGCGCTACCGCGAGGAGCGGATGTCGGCTCCGGACCTGGAGGCGGCGCTGATCCGGGCTTGGGACGCGGCCGGCCCCCCCTGCACGGCGGCAGCGGTGACCTCTGCGGGTGGCTTCTGCGCGCTCTTGTTCGCCGACTTCCAGGGCTTCTCCCAGATGGGGCTCTTGTTGGCCTTCGGCGTCATGGCCTGTCTGGTGTCCGTGCTCGTCTTGATGCCGATCCTCGTGAAGTGGCGGGAAAAGGACTTCCGGCCCTGGCACCGCCGCGAGCTGCAGCTGCGCACGAAGCGGCCACCGACCTATCGCCTGGCGCCGGTCGCCTTCCTGCTCTTGAGCCTCGTGACGGTGGTCGCGGTGTTCCTGCTCGGTCGGATCCAGTTCGAGTACGACCTGTCCGAGCTGCGCCGAGACGGCAGCTCCTATGCCGAGCTCACCGAGCTGGAGCGTGAGCTGACCCGCCTGTCGCTGGCCCCCACCGTCGCCAGCTACCCCGACGCCGACAGCCTCCTGCAGGCCCACGTCGCGATCGGCGAGTCCATCGATGACGGCTCCCTGTTGACCGTCGACCGCCGCGTCTCCCTCCACTCGGTCATCCCCAGCGATCAGGACGTCAAGCTCGGCGTCGTCGCTGAGATCAAGGAGTTCAGCGGGCACGAGAACTACGAGCTGTTGCCCGAGTCGATCCGGAACAACCTCGGGGTGCTCCAGACCGTGCCGCTGCAACCCGTGACCACCGCCGACCTCCCGCGAGGCCTGCAGCACGTCACCGGCGCCTCCTCTGGCGAGCACCGCCTGCTGCTCTTCCCCGGGGGCAACGTCTACGACCTCCGCTTCGTCGAGCAGATGAAGGCCGAGCTCGAAGCCCTGATGCCGAATGTGTCCCTGGCGGGCGAGTTCCTCGGGCTCGGCGCCCTGGCCTCCGTCATCAAGCGAGACGCGCCCATCGTGGGCATCGGAGCGCTGGTGCTGGTGATGATCGGCACCCTCCTGGATCTCCGCAAGCCCTCGCGTGCCTTCGGTGCCATGGCGCTGCTCCTCGCCGGGATGGTCTGGGCCGGCGCCGCCGTGGGCCTCGCGCGCGTGAAGCTGTCCATAGTGAACATCGTGGGCATTCCCATCCTCCTCGGCATCGGCGTGGACGTGGTCATCCACCTCTTGCATCGCCTCGAGGAGGAGGGCCCCGGTCGCGTGCTGAAGGCCCTGTCGACGACCGGATGGGCCTCTGGCCTGTCCGCGGCCACCACCGTCCTGTCCTTCGCCTCGCTCGCCCTGGCTACCAACCGCGGCATCCAGAGCCTCGGCATGCTCGTCCTGGTCGGCCTCACCACGGTCACCATCGCGGCATTCCTCTTCGTGCCCACCGGCTGGATGACCGTGTGGAAGATCGCTGGCGACGCCCCCGCTGATCCACCTCGCGACAGAGAGCGGTAGGCTCGATTCGTGATTCGGGCCGATCCCCGCAACCTCCGCGCGCAGGAGCTCTTGAAGAGCCTCGACGGGCGCTTGCCGCCGCTACCAGAGGACCTCGTCCTCGTCCTGGGCGGCGACGGCCACATGCTCGCGGTCATCCACGCCCTCGGTGTAGGCAAGACCTACCTCGGCTTGAACTGCGGGCGGATCGGCTTCCTGCTCAACGACCCCCCGGAGCTCGAGGTGCTGCTCGAGGTGCTCGGCCAGCGCCGGTGGATGACCCGCGAGGTCTCCCGGCTCAAGCTCGAGGGACACACGGTCGAGGGGAAGAAGGTCTTCGACCGGGCGCTGAACGACATCTACCTCGAGCGCATGACAGGCCAGACGGCCCACCTCGAGCTCAGCGTCGACGGCAAGCTCCTCGTCAAGCGCATGGTCTGTGACGGCGTCATCGTCTCCACGGCCCTGGGCTCGACCGCCTACGCGCTGGCCGCGGGCGGCGCCGCGTGCCACTTCGGCCTGCGATGCATCCAGCTCACCCCCATCGCCCCGCACAAGCCTCGCCTGCCCAGCATCGTGCTGCCGGACGACGCCGTCATCGAGGTGGGCGTCCGCTACCCGGACCTGCGGCCGGTCCGTGCGGTCAGCGACGGTCGCGATCACAACGACATCAGCTCGGTGCGCATCTCGAAGACCCGCGGCCGCGTGCGCCTGGCCTTTCTCGAGGGGCACCACCCGACCACGGCGCTCGTGCGGAAGCTGGTGGAGGTAGGCTGAGCAGATGAGACTCCGCGCCACGCTGTTGTTGTTCGCTGCGCTCTGTATCGGCTGCTCGATCTTCTAGGGCACCCCGGACTCCGGCTTCGTGGAGTCGGTCCCCGACTCGGGCGACAGCAGCACCGGCGACCTCTTCGTGCACTGCGGCTCCCTCACGATCGAGCCTGGCGCCGTGGTCCGTGTGGAGGAGGGCGCCGGCTTCGTCATCGGGGCCGACGACTACGAGGCCAGCCTGCTGGCCGAGGGCACAGTGGACAGCCCGATCCGCTTCCACAACGGCAAGACGCTGTCCTTCGGCAAGAACGGCGCCGCCGGCCTCGTCGCCCAGGGCACGGAGGCCGCGCCGATCACCTTCACCTCCCAGGAGTCGAACGCCGCGGGCGCCTGGGACGGCGTCATCTTCTACGGCAACGTCGAGGACGAGCAGGTCATCCTCGAGCACGTGGTCGTCGAGAACGGAGGCGCTGGCGCCCTGGACGGAGCCCTGCACTTCAAGGACGCCGGAGGCTCGCTCGACAACGTCGAGATCACCAACTCGGAGACCTGGGGTCTCTACATCGAGGGGGACAGCAGCCCCACGCTGGGTGAGATCACCGGCGAGGGCAACGCCGAGGGGCTGATCTACCAGGAGTAGGTAGACTCCCCGCGTGAAGCTGCTCCGCGCGCACGGGCTAGGCAACGACTACCTGGTCCTCTGGTCCGAGGGCCCGGTCGAGGCCCCCTCGCGCGAGTTCGTCCGTGCCCTGTGCGACCGCCACACCGGTGTCGGCTCCGACGGGCTGGTGGTGCAAGCCGAGCGCGGAGGAGGCGACTACGGGCTCCGCATCTTCAACCCCGACGGCAGCGAGGCCGAGAAGTCCGGAAACGGCATCCGCATCTTCGCCCGCTACCTGCACGTCCACCACGGCGCCCCGCCCGCCTTCACGCTGTCGACCCTCGGCGGTCTCGTGCCATGCCACGTCAGCGGCGACGATGTCACGGCGGACATGGGCACCGCCTCGTTTCGGCCGGCGGACATCCCCTGCCTCCTGGAGGTCGACGAGGCCATCGAGCAGCCCCTGGCCAGCGCCGGAGAGAACTTCGTCTTCACGGGGGTCGGGATCGGAAACCCACACTGCGTCATCTTCCGCGAAGAGGCGCTGCTCGACGCCACCCGCTGGCGACGCTGGGGGCCGCTCTTGGAGGCCCACCCGCTGTTTCCGAACCGCACCAACGTCCAGTTCGCGAGGGTCCGCGGTCCCCGAAAGGTCGAGATCCGGATCTGGGAGCGAGGCGCTGGGGCGACCTCTGCCAGCGGCTCCTCCAGCTGTGCGGTGGCGGCTGCCGCCGTGCGGACCGGGCGCTGCGAGCCTGGCTTCGTCGCCGTCCACATGCCCGGAGGCGTCCTCGACGTCATCGTCGGCGAGGACCTCAGCCTGCGCCTGCGGGGACCGGTAGAGGAGATAGGCCTCTTCGAGCTGTCCGAGGCCTGGCTCTCCGCTCGTCAGGGCACGTAGGTCAGGGGCCCGATCCGCTGCAGGAGGAAGTAGCTCGGGGTGGGCACACCGAAGAGGTCCGATCGGCCGAGGAGCCAGGTGAGCCCTCGCTCCTCCAAGGCCACCAGCGGATCGACCATCGCGCCGTAGACGAGCTCCAGGCGGCCCTGTCCCTCGCGCACCCTGTAGTGGCCGAAGGTCAGGGGGAGCTCGCGCTTCATGATCGGCCGGACCTCGCCACGGAGCCCTGTCTGCTCCAGGCGCACGTTCCAGCCACGCAGCTCGGCTCCGTCGCGATGGAAGGTCTTCTCGAAGGTCTTCCAGAACAGGCGGTCGAAGAGCGCGGGCAGGCCCAGGGAGATGCCCCGATAGCGGCTGTCGTCCAGCTCACACGGGTCGATGGCGTGGCCCCCATCGAGCGCCTCGCGGAGCTCGCGGCCGCCCATGGCCAGGAAGCTCTCGATCACGGTGGGTGTCAGCATTGGTAAGACCAATAGGCTGATTGCGCGCGAGGAGCAAGCGGGTGAGTTGACGGCGTGCCCCGGGCTCGCAAGGATCCCGCCACCAATCGCCTAGGCCCCTGGAGGCTGCCCCCATGCGGCTCATGCTCGTGCGCGCGCCCGCCAAGCACACAGTCGAGAGCGAGGTCCCGGACGCGGTCTCGGCCGAGAACCAGAGCTACCCGCCCCTGGCGCTGTTGTCCCTGGCGACGCACATCGCCCACAACACTGCTCACGAGGTCTGCATCCTCGACGCCCAGCTGGAGAACCTCGACTACGAAGAGGTGCAGGCGCGCATGGCCGAGTGGAAGCCCGACGTCGTCGGGGTCACGGTCTACACGGTCGGTCTCGTCGACTGTCATCGCACGGTCGAGGTCGCCCGCAGGGTCTCCAGCGTGAAGCACGTCGTGCTCGGCGGTCCACACATCAACGACTTCCCGATGGAGTCGGTCGGCCTCGCCGGCGTGGACGCGGTCGTCAAGGGAGAGGGACAGCGACCGCTGGAGCTGTTGCTCGACTGCTGGGCCAGCGGCGGGATCGCGAAGGGCATCCCCGGCGTGGTCGCCCATCCAGAGGACGAGGTGCCGGAGTCGGACACCTACTTCTCGAACGACCTGGACGACTACCCGGTCCTCGACCTCGAGCTCATCGAGTTCGAGAAGTACTACGACGTCATGGGTCAGGGCGGCGTGTTCACGACGCTGATCACCTCTCGCGGATGCCCCTACCGCTGCACCTTCTGCAACACCCCGAGGCATCGCTACCGCGTGATGACCCCCGGGCGGGTCTGCGACGAGCTCGAGAGCGCGCTGGCGAAGGGCATCTCAGAGGTCTACTTCGTCGACGACACCTTCAACATCACGAACAAGCGGGTCTCGGAGCTCTGCGACGAGATCATCCGCCGGGGGCTCGACTTCGTCTGGACGGTGCGCTTCCGCGTGAAGGGCATGAACCGCGAGCTGCTCACCAAGATGAAGGCAGCGGGCTGCCAGCGCATCCAGTTCGGCGTCGAGCAGGGCACAGAGGAGGGGCTGTTGGTCCTGCGAAAGGACGTCACGGTCGCCGAGATCCACAACGCCTTCTCGCTGTGTCGCGAGGTCGGCATCAACACCGTCGCCTACTTCATGATCGGCACCCCCGTCGAGCGCCGGCGCGAAGACGTGATGCAGACAATCCAGTACGCGATCGACCTCGACCCCGACTTCGTGATGTTCAACATCCTCACGCCCTTTCCGGGCACGCGGATCTTCGACCAGGGCATGGAGTCCGGGGTGCTGGACATCGAGCCCTGGAAGTCCTTCATGGCCAACCCGGACGAGGGCTTCAAGGCCCAGGTCTGGGAGGAGCACTTCACCGGGGCCGAGCTCCGCGAGATGCTCGACACCGCCTACAAGCGCTTCTACTGGCGGCCCAAGTTCGTGGTGCGCAACCTCACGCAGATCAGGAACCCGCTCGACTTCATGCGCAAGGCCAAGGCGGGGGTCCGGCTGCTGACCGGTTGAGACCGCGGAGTAGGCTCCGGGGGTGAAGCGCATCCTCCTCGCGACCGCGGCCTTCGTCAGCCTCCTGCCTTGCCTGCAGCCTTCGGTGGCGGTCTACGTCGACAACGCGCCGCATCTCGTCGAGGTCGCGGCGATGGCGGACGCCTGGCCGGCTGTGGTGTCGTGGACCGATCGGGCCAACTCGGGCATGGTCGTCGGCCAGCTCAACGCTCCGCTGGCCTGGTGGCCGCTGGCGGGTGCGGTCCGGGCGGGCCTCCCGCTGGTGCCCCTGTACGTGGCCTGCGTCTTTCTCTCCAACCTGGTCTTCGCCTTCGGGGCCTACAGGTTGGGGAGGCGCCTCGTCGGCGAGGACGCTGGCTGGCTCGCCGCGGTGCTGCTGACGACCAGCGCCTTCGACCTCTACGGCATCGCAGGGGCCGCCGGGGGCATGTGGCCTTTCCGCCTGTCATGCGGGCTGTTGATGTACGGCATCGGCGCCCGCTGGCGCTCCGGGCTGTGGCTCGCGGCGGTGATGCTGCTCCACACCTTCACGGCGGTCGCGGCGGTGCTGGTGACCCTGGTCCTGGCGGCGCGAGAACCCAGGCGCCTGCTGCACCTCGGGCTGGCGCTGCTGCTCTCGGCCCTGTGGTGGGGACCGCTGTTGGATCCCTCCCTGCGCGGGTTTTCGGGCTTCTGGGAGATGGGCCCGCTGGACACGCTGTTGGTCATGTTCTTCCCCGCCGAGGTGTTGCCCTGGCGGCTCCTCGGCGAGGTCTCTCCGGTGGGCGGTGCTCCCGGCCTGGCCTTCCTCGTCGTGGCCGGGCTCGGTGCCGCCATGGCCCTGTTCCGTCGGCGCCTGGAGGACCGCGTCCTGGCCCTGCAACTCGGGGGGGTCGTCGCGGTGTTCGTGGTCGGTGGGGCCGTGCTCTACCCGCTCTTCGAGTTTTCGCTGTTGGGCCCGAACCCCTGGCGCCACTACCTCTGGGTGCGCGTGGCCCTGGCGCTGGCGGCGGGGGTGGGGCTCTCGGTCCTTCCCCTGCGGGCTCAGGGTCTGCTCGTGGTCGGGCTGGCCATCCTCGCGGCCTGGGCTGGGGGCCGCGAGCTCCAGATGAGCCCGGGGCTGCTCGACGACCTGGAGGCGACCTGGGAGCTGGCGCCAGATGGTCGCGTCTACCACGAAGACAGCCTCTTCAAGCCCGGCGCCCCCACGGACCTGACCCGAGGACACGCCGGGGCCCTGCTCGGCACCACGCGCGAGGTCCTCGGCAGCTGGTACACCGTGTCTTCGGTCCCGACGGTCGGTCCCAGCGCCAGCGAGGCCGGCGCCATCTTGGGCCAGGTCGCCCAACAGCTCGATCTGCAGCAGCTCCACCGCAGCCTGCGCACCTACGGGGCGAGCTCGCTGATCTCTGTCTCGGGGTTGCAGCTCTCTGAAGGCGGCTACTTCGAGGACCTCGGCGGCCACGGCCCCTTCCGCGCCTGGCGGGTGGTCGGCGAGGACCAGCCGATCCTCGGCAGTCGAGACGGGGAGGTCAGCCTGGTCTCGACCCGGCCCACCGAGGTCGTGGCGCGGGTACCGGAGGGTCCCTTCCGCCTGCGCAAGAGCTGGCATCCCTGGTGGAGCGCCACCCTGGACGGGGAGCCCGTCGAGCTGAAAGCTGGCCTCTCGGGTCTCGTCGAGGCCACCGCGCCGAGGGCCGGACAGCTCGTGATCTCCTGGTCGAACTCGGGCGCTGTCTGGGCCTGGGTGAGCCTCCTGGGGCTGGTCCTGGCGGGAGCCCTGGAGTGGCCTCGTCGGCGCAGCAGTCCGTCCTGACGTGGGCATGACATGTTCGCCTGGCCTGCGTCGCAAGCGATCGGAATCGCGCACGTTCTGCGCTCCGCCGTCTTAGATACCCTTGGATGCCTCCGCTGGGGGTTCTCTGCCTGGGAGCTGGAAGTTGGCCGAACACGAGAACGCACCGCACCTGTCCGCGGACAACCCGCCCCAGGGTGCCAATGGGCGCTTCCACGTGGCCCTGATCACCATCTACAGCGTCGAGAACGCAGGCATCCGCTACATCTCCGCGGCGCTGCAGCGCATCGGGGTGGAGACCACGATCATCTTCCTGCGGGACTGGGTGAACAACCGCCTGGAGATGCCCTCCGAGAAGGAGTTCTCCATCCTCATGGACACGCTCCATGACAAGAAGCCCGACCTCATCGGGATCGGCTTCATGTCCTCGCTGTTGCCCATGGCCAAGGAGCTGACCAGGCGTCTGGAGCGGGTCTTCCCCTCGACCCCACAGATCTGGGGAGGCATCCACCCCACCAGCGTGCCCGAGCAGTGCATCGAGTACGTCGACTACCTCTGCCTGGGCGAAGGCGAGGTCGCCATCTGTGACCTCGTGCGCGCCATGTCCGACGGCGAACCCACCGACGACATCCCCAACATCTGGAAGCGGGACGCCGACGGCACGGTGCACGAGAACAAGCCGCGCCCGCTCATCCAGGACCTCGACTGGCTGCCCTACCCGGACACCGCCGACGAGAACAAGGTCTACATCGAGAAGGGCAAGGTCTCCATCGAGGAGCCCTGGAAGCGCGGGGCCGAGTACCGCATCTACTTCTCGCGTGGCTGTCCCTACAACTGCAGCTACTGCTACGTCAGCATCCTGCGCGACGTCTACGACGAGAAGGGACGCAAGTTCTACCGGGCGCGATCCGTCGAGCACATCCTCGGCGAGCTCGAGCACATGCAGAGGACCTTCCCGAAGATCGCCCGGATCAAGGTCGACGACGACACCAGCTTCGCCTTCGGGCAGGACTGGATGGACGAGTTCCTCGAGAAGTACCCCGGTCGCATCGGTGTGCCCTTCGAGTGCCTGCTCATCCCCCCGATGCTGCGCAAGGACATGCTCTACAAGCTCAAGGACGCAGGGCTCATCCGCGTCCAGACGGGCATCGAGAGCGGCTCGAGCAAGGAGTCCAAGGAGCTCCACAACCGCTCCCCGGGCAACCAGGCGATCATGAACTTCGCGGAGTTCAACAAGGATCTCCAGATGGACATCGTCTACGACATCATCGTGGACAACCCCCACGCGACAGAGGAGATGAAGCTCGAGACCGCCGAGTTCCTGCTCGAGCTGCCGCTGCCCTACAGCATCTTCTTCTACAGCCTCAACTACTTCCCGGGCACCGCCCTCACCAAGCAGGGGCTGGCCGACGGCACGTTGGATCCCAACCTCGTCGAGGGCAACAACAACAAGGCCTGGTACCAGTTCCGCGTGTCGATGGACTGGCCTCGCAGCGACGAAGACAGGTTCTACCTGGCGATCTTCTGCCTCGCGTCGAAGTCCTTCGTGCCGCGCAGCTTCATCCGCCGGCTCATCGACAACCGCGAGCACTGGAAGCAGAACGTCGAGCCGGTCTTCTACCTGGCCTGGGCCGCGAACTACGTGCGCATGTTCAAGGTGGCCTTCGACTACTTCAAGCGCGGCGAGCTGACCTGGTTCAAGGTCCGGCAGTACGGCGACATCCGCAAGCTGATCAGCCAGTAGCCATGGGACTCCGAGACCTCGCCCGCAGAGTGAAGAACGCAGTGAAGGACCGGGTCCGCGACACGGGCATGCCCTCGAGCCCCCCGGATCCGCGCACGCCCCCCAAGGTGGACCCCAAGCCTCCGGCCCCGGCAGAGCCGAAGGGCACGGACGGCGGCACGGACGAGCCCTGGTACTTGCAGGGCGACATCGACGCCTACGGCTGGGAGAACACCGACGCCGCCGACGATTGAGGCTCTCTCTCTCGGTTCGACTTGGAGGTCCCTGAGTGGACCGGTTGATCTGGCGACTCGAGGCTCGTCCCTTGGACTTCGAGAAGATCGTGCGCAAGGACGGCTACCTCGAGCTCTCCGGGCCCCTGGGATGCTGCTCGGTCTTCGTTCCGAGTGGAGCCTTCGACACCGGCATGCCGGTTCGGCTCCGGGTGCTGGGCTCTCCGCTCAGCACGCTCACGTACACGCTGTCCGACGCTGGCATGTTCCACGGCGTGAAGGCGTGGCTCGGCCCCTCGGACGTCGAGGTCGGCGAGGCACGCTTCGATGGGAGGTTCGAGCTCCACGGTCCAGACGCCGACGGCCTGGTGGCGTTGTTCGGTCCCGCTGGGCGCGAGGCGGCCTGTGAGCTGGGCGCCGGTGTAGACCTTCGCGCGGATCACACCCTGCTCGATGCCCGCTGGATCGTGACGGACGCCGGCTACGCGGTGGACCACATCCAGGCCTTCCTGGCCTTTCGAGCGGCGCTGTCCGTCGAACGCTGGCCCGAACTCCAAAGCCTGGGGTTCGAGCGCGAAGGCCTCGGACAGTGGACCCGCGGCCCGCTCCAGGTCGCGATCCTAGGACGACCACCTCGACTGGTGCTCGAACTCGCCGGCACCTTCCCCCTCCTCTGCGCGGGCCGTGACGCTCTGCCACCGGCCGCGGCCTTCGAGACCCACAACCCCGTCGTCGACCAGCTGGTCCGCGTGGGCGGCAATCCCGACACCGTCCGCCCCCTGCTCGCGGACGAGGACTTCCTCGCGGCGCTGCTCGAGCTGGTTCACGGCCACCCGGGCTCGTCTCTGACTCCAGCCAGGATCCGCCTGGTCGTTCCGGGCGTGCCCGATGAGGCCCCGACTGATCTTCTCGAGCGCATCGAAGACTTCGCGCGCCGTCTGCGGGCGGGGTCCTGAGGAGTACCCTCTCCCCATGTTGCTGGTCCTCCTGAGCTGCACCAGAGAGGCTGGCGAGCTCCAGCGCTGCAGCATCGCCGCCCCTGAGTCGACGACGCTGCGGGTGGACGGCACGGAGCTCATCGACGAGCACGACAGGGTCGTCCAGCTCCGGGGGGTCAACGCCGGTGGACGCAGCAAGTTCGCGCCCTACGCGCCCTTCGAGTTCGAGGACTACGACGAGGAGCTCGGCCCCTACCTCGACCGGGCCGCCAGCTGGGGTATCGACGTCTTGCGCGTGCCCTTTTCGTGGGAAGCCGTCGAGCCAGCCCAGGGCGTGATCGACGAGGCCTTCCTGTCCCGCTACGACGCCCTGCTCGACGGCGCCTGGGACCGCGGAATGTGGACCATCGTCGACTTCCACCAGGACATCTACGCAGAGGTCTTCTGCGGAGACGGCTTCCCCGCGTGGACCGTGGACACCGATCGGGAGCCCCACCACGACTGCTCGGACTGGGGCTCGAGCTACTTCCTCGACGACGACGTGCAGGCCGCGTTCACCGACTTCTGGGCCGACGAAAACGGGACCCAGGAGGCCTACGGCGCGATGTGGGAGGCCATGGCCGCCCGACACGCGGATCGTCCCGGGGTGCTCGGCTACGAGCTGATCAACGAGCCCCACGAGGGGGAGGCCTCCGACTGGGACACAGAGGTCCTGCCGGCCTTCTACAGCGAACACGCGGCCCGGCTGCAGGCCATCGACGACGACGCCATCGTGTTCTTCGACGTCGGCGGCCTCGACGGCATCTCGGTGAGCACCGACCTGGAGCTGCCCGAGGGGGACAACCTCGTCTTCGCCCCCCACTACTACAACCCCCAGGTCTACCTGGGCGGCTCGCTGGAGATCGACGTGCCCGCCGAGATCGCTGGCTGGCACGACCAGGGGGTCGACTGGGACGTGCCGGTGCTGGTCGGCGAGTTCGGCGTGCAGCCCTCTCGCGAGGGCGCCGCGGAGTACGTGGCCCGGCACTTCCAGGCCTTCGACGAGCTCGACCTGCACGGCACGGTCTGGGAATACAGCACGGCGGAGGAGCTCTGGAACGAAGAGGACTTCTCCCTGGTCGAGGCCGACGGCACCGAGCGTGAGACCGTCGTGAGCGTGATGCGGCCCTATGCCAAGGCGCTGGCCGGAGAGCTGGTCGAGCAGTCCTGGTCCGGGGGGACGTTCACGCTTCGATACACCGCGGAGCCAGGCGGCATCAGCGAGATCGTGGTGCCGAGCCGACTCGCCGAGGACCCCGCGCTCCAAGGCTCCGGCGCCTGCGCCCGGCGCAGCGGTGACGCGCTCTACCTGAAGGCCGAGGCCGGCGACGTGGAGCTTCGGATCGAGCTCTGAGACGCGGGGTCCACCGCTGTCCCCCCTCTCAGCGGCCGGTCCAGACCGGGTCCCGCTTCTGGAGGAAGGCCATCAGCCCCTCGCGGGCGTCCTCGGTCTGCAGGCACTTCATCAGCATCTGCTGCAGGTAGGGCAGGGCCTCCGCGAGCGACTTGTCACCCTGGGCGTGGAATGCCTCCAGCCCCAGGCGCATCACGGCGGGCGGCAGCCGGGACAGCTGCGCGGCGACCTCGGCGACCCTCGCGTCGAGCTGATCCGCAGGCACCGCCTCGTTGATCAGACCGATCTCTGCGGCTGTCTGCGCGCTGATCTTCTCTCCGAGCAGGATCAGCTCCAGCCCCTTCCGGCGCGGCACGTTTCGGAAGATGCTGGCCATGATCATCATCGGGAACAGCCCGCGCTTGATCTCGGGGGTGCCGAAGCGAGCCGTGTCCTCTGCGATGGCGAAGTGGCATCCGCAGACCAGCCCGAGTCCGCCCGCCAGTGCATAGCGCTGGATGCGCGCGATCACTGGCTTGTCGATGGCCGCGAAGGCGAGGTTCAGCTCGACGAAGCCTCCGCGCCAGGGCAGGCTGGATTCGCCTCCGCCGCCACCGGACATCTGGGACAGATCGCCGCCGGAGCAGAAGGCGCCGCCAGCACCGGTCAGCACGACCACGCGCACCTCGGGGTCGCCGCCCGCGGTCTCCAGCCCGACGATGAGCTCGTTGACCAGTGACGCAGACAGCGCGTTGCGCTTCTTCGGACGGTTCAACGTGAGCGTGCAGACGTGGTCCTCGACCACATACAGCAGGTCCGTGAAGGGGGGCACGCTCATTTGGGCAGCGGCGCGGCTTCGATGAGCTCGCGGATGAGCTTGCGACGGATCGCCATCATCAATGGGGTGACGCGCTCGATGCCGCGCTCGGCCAGGGCCAGGAGCTCCTCTGGATCCTGGCCGGTCGCCTGGGTCTGGAGGAAGACGCCGACCTCCTTGTGGAGCAGCTCTCTCATGGCCTCGAGGTAGATGACGATGTGCTCGGGCTGGAAGCCATGAGCCTCGTCGAAGCCTGCCTCCGTCAGCCGGGCGAGAGCATCCACGACGGCGACATCCGTGGGTCGGTATCGCCCGCCGTGGGCGCTGATGACGCCGATGTCCTCGAAGCTCCTCAGGGCCTTGGCGTCGAAGCCCGTGCGCTCCGAGAGCTGCCTCAGGGTGATCGCGTCCCGGCTCGCGTCCGGGTTCAGCGGCGAGGCCTCCGCTCGGGCCGCCTCCAGCTCCAGCTGATCTCGCAGACGCTGGATGCCCTCGTGGTCCTCTGCCCCCGCCAGGACCGCCTTCACGTCGGCGAGGGGCCGCCGCGTGTGGGCTTGGAGCCCCTTGATCAACAAGACCCGGTCGACACAGCTCGGGTCGTAGAGCGCCATGTTCCGCGAGGTCTTCACGGGCTCTGGCAACAGGCCCTCGCGGACGTAGTGGTGGACCGTCGCTCGGGTCACCCCCGTGCGCTTGACCAGCTCGCCGATCTTGATGCCTTCCGAGTTCATGCTCTGTTCCGGTTGTGCACGGCGCTCCCCGTGCAAGGTGTTGGGTGTCACCCTACACTTTTCTGGTTCACGGGGCCGAGTACTCGGCCCTCGGGGCCCTGCAGGCATTGGTATCGCTACACTCGCCGTCGTGCTGTGCTTCCTGCTGTCGCTGCCCGCCTCCGCCTCCGAGCCCTGGGATCTCACAGGCAGCTCGCTGCGGGATCAGGCGATGGCTGGAGCCGGGGCCGCCGGGTCGGTACCGGGATCGGCGATCCCCATCGATCCGGCAGGCGTGACCTCGGTCGATGGCGAGCTCCTCCAGGTGAGCTGGCACCGCACCGCACCGGATGTGCGACTCGATCGCGAGGGTCTGTTGACCGAGTCGATCGACGCGGTGGACCTGTCGATCGCGGCCGGGGCTCCCCTGCGCTCGCTGCGGATTGGCGGAGGCTTCGACCTCTACCTGCCCCTGCCGATGGCGGTGGACACGGTCGTCCATGTCGACCAGACCAGCGCCCAGGCGCCGATGCTGGAGGACGCCTGGGACTTCATGGCCTTCGACGCCGCTGGCGGGATCGGCTGGGGACCGGTGGACGTGGCTCTGGGGGCCGCGGTGGGCATGGACCTGCTCGCCGACACCACCGCGGTCGTCGAGGACATCTCCGGTGGCGAGGCCACCGACGAGGGGCTCGAGCTCCAGGAGGGCATCGACGTCACCCTGGATCGCCAGATCGTCTGGCAGATCGCGCCCATGGTCGGCGCACACCTGCGGCACGACGACCTCGACGCCTACCTGTCCTGGCGTGGGCCGCTGGGAATGCGCAGCTACGGGGACAATGACCTCGAGTTCAACGTCAACTTCTTCGGCATCACCCTCGACCCGGTCGACCTCGAGCTGGACTACCTCTCCGGCTGGTCGCCGGCCCGGCTCGCCGGCGGTGTGAGCTGGGACTTCGGGCGGGTCAGGCCGGAGCTGGGCGCTCGCTACATGTGGTCCTCGGCCTGGCGCGACTCGCAGAACCAGGAGCCCGAGACGCCCTTTGTTGACGTCCTGCAGCTGGCTGGGGGTGTCGAGGGCGATCTGTGGAAGGGCCTGGTGCTGCGAGCTGGCTACGCGCGGCATCCTTCGCCGGTCCCCGATCAGGTCGGAGACTCCCGCATCGCCGACGCTGACCGCAACCTCTTCGCCGGAGGGCTGGCCTGGAGCAGCGAGGGTCTCCCTCGGGAGGGTGACGCCAGCGAGCTCGCCCTGTCCGTCCAGTACCACCGGCTCTCGGAGCGTCCGGTCGCGGACAGCCGCATCTCCGGACGGATCTGGGTCGTCTCCGCCGGCGTGGCCACGGAGTTCTGATGCTCTGGATCTCGACCGCTGCGGCTGGAGTCCTCGCCACCTACGGCGGCGCCGCGGTGCCGGGGAACGCCGGGGTGGCAGCGCCCAGCACCCTCTCATCCTGGTCCAACCCCGCTGCGATGCGCTCCGAGAAGGCGGGAGGTTCCGCCGAGTACCTGCTGGGCCGGTCCAGCTTCACGCTGGACGGGCAGGAGCTGTCGCCCTCCTACGACACCGACGGGCTGCTCATCGGGGTGGTGGTCAACGGCTACTGGCTGCGGCTGCCGAGGACCCACGCGGGCCTGTCCGTCTTCATGCCCCGCAAGGGGCCCTTCAGTTGGTACGAGGTGCCCCCCGAAGACGAGACCGCCCCGGCCACGCCCCACGTGCCGCGCTTCGAGTCGGAGCTCGACCGCCTGGACATCGCCGGCGCGGTGAGCGCGGACCTGGTGCGAGAGCGCCTCGCTGTCGGCCTCGGCTTCGACGTCTCGGCAGAGGTCGAGACCTACACCTTCGTCGAGGTCGAGGACGCCGATGTGCCCGAGGAAGCCGGAAAGGGCCAGGCGGTGACGATCTCCCCGACCTTCCACCCCTACCTCGGGCTGTGGGGCTCGGTGGGGCCGCTGCAGCTGGGCCTGGTCGGGCGGACCGAGCGCAAGATGCACGACTTCGGCGCCACCTATGTCGACGTGCAGGGGCTGGAGGTGCTCTACAGGCACGACTTCATTCGGCACTACGCGCCGCCGTCGGTCACCCTCGGCGGAGCGGTCTCCATCGGCGATGGGCTGTCGGTGCGGGCAGAGGGCTCCTGGGAGCGCTGGTCCGGAGCGGTCGACCCATACGGTGAGCCGCTCGGCTGGGCTGACACGGTCACGGGCCGGGCCGGGCTCGAGTGGACGAGGCAGCGGCTCTGGGCCTCTGGCGGCTACGGCTTCGATCCGGGCAACGCTCCCAGTGGCCTGATGCTCGACGGGAGCTCCCATGCGGCCACGCTCGGTGCGGGCTGGCGGTTCGACCGGGTCTCGGTCCAAGCGGGACTGCGGGGGCGTGTGTTCCCTGACGACGGGGGCTTCTCCGGACGCTTCCTCGCAGGTTCGCTGGGCATCGGCTGGTGAGGGGTTGAGGGCCGGGCACCAAAAGTATAAGGTGCCACCTGATACTTCATACGGAGCGCAGCATGGCCCTCGACTTCGAGCTGAGCGAAGAGCACCTCGCCGTCCAGGAGGCGATGCGGAACTGCCTCGAGCCTTTCTCCGGCCGGCGCGAGGAGCTCACCCGGATGGTCCTGAAGGAGAAGCGCTTCCCGGAGGAGCTGTGGCAGGCGATCTGCGCCACGGGGCTCCTGGGGACGGTGATCCCAGAGGAGTACGGCGGCAACGGCATGGGCCTGCTCTCCATGGTGCTCGGCGTCGAGGAGCTGGCCAGGCACGGCTTCGGGAACGCCCTGTTGATACTCACGGCGATGGACGCCTGCTGCATCCTCCGGGGCGGCAGCGAGGAGATGAAGCGACGCTACCTGCCGAAGATGGCCACCGGCGAGCTGAAGTTCGGCTTCGCGATCACCGAGCCCAACGCTGGCTCGAACGCCTTCCGGCTCGAGACCCTGGCTCGCCAGGAGGGCGATGAGTACGTCATCAACGGGGAGAAGGTCTTCATCACCGGGGCGGACGTAGCCGACCGCATCCTGCTGATCTGCCGCACGACCTCGCGCAAGCGCATCGACGAGCTCGGCATGCCAAAGGCCTTCGGGCTGGCGCTCTTCGTCATCGATCCGAAGGCCCCTGGCATCACCCTGTCGCCGATCCCCACTCGCGGTATCGAGGGCATGACCCAGTTCACGGTCCACATGGAGGACGTGCGGGTGCCGGCGAGCGAGCTGGTCGGGGACAAGGACATGGGCGGCATGGTGATGTTCAACTCGCTGAACCCGGAGCGCATCCTCGCCGCGGCAGCGGCCTGCGGCATCACCAGCAAGTGCATCGACCAGGCGGTGAGCTACGCCAAGGAGCGCAAGGTCTTCAAGGACCGACCCATCGGCGCCTACCAGGCGATGAGTCACCCCCTGGCGAAATCGCGCATCGACCTCGACGCTGTCCGCCTGCTCACCTACCGGGCGGCCTGGGCCTTCGACCAGGACATGCACCCCGGGCGGGTCGGGACATACGCCAACATGGCCAAGTACGCGGCCTCCGAGATGGCGATCGCCGCGGTCGACCGAGCCATACAGGTCCACGGCGGCTACGGCTTCTCCGAGGAGTACGGGCTCATCTACTACTACGAGACGGTGCGCCTGTTGAGGACGGCGCCGATCACCTCTGAGCTGATCCTCAACTTCATCGCCGAGCACGAGCTGGGCTTGCCGCGGAGCTATTGATCCGCGGCCTGCGGCGCGCTCCCAGGCGGCAGCCAGCGCATCTGTCGGTACCAGTCGACGGTCGGGCCGAAGGCAGCGCCCAGGTCCGGGTAGCGGTAGCGGAAGCCCAGCGCCTTGAGGCGGCTGTTGTCGTAGCTGTGGTCCTGGATGATGTAGTCGATCCAGTCGACGTCGAGCCTCGGTGAGAGCGCCGGGACCAGGTCGAGCTCCCGCACGATCTTCCCCCAGACGCCGACGAGCTTGGGGTTCAGGCGATCGAGGTACCAGCGCGCCATCGGCTTGATGAGCCCGAAGAGGCTCGCGACGAACCAGGGCAGGCCCCAGTCCAGCACCCTCACCCCCACCGCCCCGCAGATCAGGCGCATGAGCTCGCCGGTCTGGATCGGGTTGTCGTCGGCGACGTTGAAGGCCCCGGTCCCGGCGGGGTTCTCTACCAGGAACAGGGCCGCGCAGGCGACGTCCTCGACGTGGACGTGGTGACCGACAGGGCCTCCAGCCGCAAAGGGCAGGGCCTGTCGTCCCAGGTGGCTGCGCAGGGCGAACATCGCCAGGGCCGGCGCGAACCCGTAGCGCCCCCCCGGGCCGTAGATGAGGGTGGGTCGGATCGCGGCCCAGCTCAGGCCCGCTGTCTCGCAGATCTCGCGGGTGGCCTCCTCGCCCTCCCACTTCGAGCGGTCGTAGGCGTGGGCGGGTCTCTTGTCGCCTCCCTCGGGAACCTGCGCGGTGCCGCGGCCATAGACCGAGGTCGAGCTGACCATGACAAAGCGCTCCACGCCCTCTTCGGCGGCGCATCTCGCCACGGTCGCGGCCCCCTCGACGTTCACCGCGCGCAGGGCCTGCTCGCTGCAGGAGAGGTCGAAGATGCCCGCGGCGTGCACCACGACCACGACCCCTTCCATCGCTGTACGCACGGTCTCCGGCCGCGTCACGTCGAGCTCGACGGCTTCGGCAGCGCCCTGGGTCGAAGGCGGGACGAGGTCGGCGGCCCGCACCCTGTGACCCGCCTCCACGAAGACACGAGTGAGCGTGGTACCCAGGAAGCCGCCCGCGCCGGTGATCAGGATCATTGTGCGTCTAAAAGTATTAGGTGTCACGTAACACTTCAAGTGCGGAGTCCCCATGGAGATCGAGTGCATCGCACCAGCCACCGGCGAGGTCATCGAGACCCTCGTCACCGACACGCCAGAGGACGTGCTGTCCGCGGTCGCCCGCGCCCGCTCTGCCCAGCCCGCCTGGGCTGCCCTCGGCGTCCGCGAGCGGGCCAGGGTCCTGCAGCGCTTTCGGCGGCTGCTGGTGGAGCGCGGCGAGGAGCTGGCGCAGGCGCTGTCTTTGGAGTGCGGCAAGCCCCGGCTCGAGGCCTACATGGCCGAGGTCTTCACGCTGGTCGACCTCGTCGACTACTTCTGCAAGCGGGCAGAGGGCATCCTCGCGGACAAGGAGATCCCACTCCACCTGATGGTCCAGCGGACCAGCACGCTGCACTACCACCCGCGCGGGGTCGTCGGGATCATCTCCCCCTGGAACTTCCCGCTGGTCATCCCCTTCGGCGACGCCGTCATGGCGCTGTTGGCTGGAAACGCCGTGGTGCTGAAGCCCTCTGAGGTCACCCCGCTGATCGCCAGGACCGGACGGGAGCTCCTGGTCGAGGCGGGGGTGCCAGAGGACCTCGTCGGCCTGGTCATCGGCCGCGGGGACATCGGCGCCGCGCTCTGCCGCGCGGACATCGACAAGATGGTCTTCACAGGCAGCGTCGCCACCGGGAGGAAGGTCGCGGTCGCCTGCGCGCAGAAGCTGATCCCCTGCTCGCTGGAGCTCGGCGGCAAGGCCCCGGCGGTGGTGCTCCCGGACGCGAACATCGAGCGCACCGCGCGAGCGCTGGTCTACGGCGCCTTCGTCAACAGCGGCCAGGCCTGCGTCAGCGTCGAGAGGGTCTATGCCCACCGCGACATCCACGACCGTCTCGTGGCTCGCGTGGTCGAGCTGACCAGGAAGCTGCGCCAGGGCGACCCGCAGGACGGAAAGGTCGACGTCGGGGCCATCATCCACGCTCCCCAGGCGGAGATCGCAGAGGCCCAGGTCGCAGACGCCACCGCGGGGGGCGCCACGGTCGCTGTCGGAGGTCACCGCCTCGAGGGGCCCGGCCAGTTCTTCGAGCCCACGGTGCTGACCGGGGTGCGGCAACAGATGAAGGTGATGCGCGAGGAGACCTTCGGCCCGCTGTTGCCGATCTGCTCGGTGGACTCGGTGGAGCAGGCCATCGAGCTGGCCAACGACACGCACCTGGGGCTGATGGCCTATGTCTTCTCCGGGAGCTCGAGGAAGGGGGACGCGGTCGCCCGGAGGCTCGTCGCCGGCACCGTGATGGTGAACGACGTGCTGAACACCTACGCCATGCCGGAGACCCCGTGGGCAGGCCTCAAGCAGAGCGGGCTGGGCCGCGTCCACAGCGACGACGGCCTGCGCGACATGTGCCAGACGCGCCACCTGAACGTCCCCTGGCTGCCGGCGCTCTCTCGCGAGCCGTGGTGGTACCCCTACAGCGAGCGCACCTACCGCTGGATGCGGCGCCTGATCGGGCTCCTCTACCGTTGGTGAGATATTGCAGAGTGTAAGGTGTCACCTTACACTTTTCATGCAACCAAGGAGTCCCCCGTGGAGATCACCATTCGCGACATCTTCCAGGCCATGCCCGACCGCTTCAACGCAGAAGCAGCGGAGGGCTGGACCTCCGACATCCAGTTCCACTTCAGCGGCGACGGCGGCGACGAGGACTGGTGTCTGCGCGTCGCCGATCAGACCTGCACGGTCATCGAGGGCACGGTGGACACGCCGAGCGCGACCATTCGCACCAGCTCCGGCACCTGGATCGGCATGATCACTGGCGACGTCGACCCGATGGTCGCCTTTGCCGGGGGTCTGCTGAAGATCGAGGGCAACATCGGCGACGTCATGCGCCTCCAGAGCCCCGTCCTCTTCCGCCGCGTCTAGCCTGTGGGCCTCCTCGACGGGCGGGTCGCCGTGATCACCGGTGCCGGCGGGGGCCTGGGGCGCGCCTACGCCCTGCTCTTCGCCGCAGAGGGTGCCCGGGTGGTCGTCAACGACCTCGGCGGGGACCGGCACGGCAGCGGCACCGACAGCTCCGCGGCAGACCGCGTCGTCGATGAGATCCGCGCCGCTGGTGGCGAGGCCGTCGCCGATCACCACAGCGTGGTCGGCGAGGGCGCCGAGATCATCGCCACCGCCCTGCACGAGTACCGCACCCTGGACATCCTGGTGAACAACGCCGGGATCCTGCGGGACAAGTCCCTCGTCAAGATGACAGAGGCCATGTGGGACGCAGTGATCGCGGTCCACCTCCGCGGCACCTTCGAGTGCACCCAGGCCGCAGCGAAGGTCATGCGCGAGCTCCGCTACGGCCGCGTCTTGAACACCAGCTCGCTCTCGGGGCTGATCGGCAACTTCGGGCAGTCCAACTACGGCGCGGCCAAGGCGGGCGTCGCGGGCTTCACCCGGGTCGTCGCCAAGGAGCTCGCCAGCCGGGGCATCACGGTCAACGCCATCGCCCCGATGGCCAAGACGCGGATGACCGAGGAGCTCGACATGGTGCCCTCCTCGATCCGACCGGAGCACATCGCCCCGGTGGCGCTGTGGCTGTGCTCGGACCTGGCCAGCGAGGTGACCGGGCGGGTCTTCGGCGCGCACGGCGCCCAGGTCTTCGAGTACCGCATGGTGCCCACCCGCGGCGTGACCACGGAGGGCACGTGGACCGCCCGAGAGCTGGCCTCGCGCCTCTCGGAGATCGAGGCCCTCGACGGCCTCGAGGTGCCCGAAGAGCCCATCGAGACCACGCGGCGTCCATCAGAGGCCGCGCGCGCGATCTTCGAGAAGATGCCGGCGGCCTTCGTGCCGGAGAGAGCGGAGGGCTTCTCGGCGGTCATCCACTTCGCCATCGGCTCGGACGTCGTCCACACCTTGACCATCGGTGATGGGGTGTGCTCGGGCGCCGAGGGGGCGGTGGGCGAGCCGGACTGCACGCTCACCTACGACAGCGAGCAGGTCTTCCTCGACACCTCCAGCGGCAAGCTCGACCGGCAAAAGGCCTTCATCGAGGGCCTGGTCCGAGCGGACGACCTCCAGATCCTGATGCGCTTCGCCCAGGTCCTGGACCCCCGCCGCGCGCGGGGTGAGCGCATCAGGGCCGGCGTGAACCGGGACTGCATCGGCCGCCGCGTCGAGGCCGACCACCGCTTCACCCGCGAGGAGATGATCGCCTACGCCGAGGCCACCTCTGACCCGAACCCCGGGATCCGATCTGGGGAGCGCGCCCCGCCGCTGGTGTCGGTGCTCCCGTTGATCCGGCTCGCCGGGATGATCGTGCTCGACCCGGAGCTCGGCGCCGACGTGCTGCGGCTGGTGCACGGCGAGCAGGACCTGCGCTTCCACGCGCCGGTTCCCTCCGGAGTACCGCTGAAGGTCGACGGGGTGCTCGCGCAGGTGGAGACCAAGGACTCGGGAGAGCTGCTGCGCATCGAGCAGACCCTGGTGGGGCCCGAGGGGCTCCTGGTCTCTGCGGTGACCAGCTTCTTCATCCGGGCGGCGACCCGCTCCGGCGCGAAGCGGACGAGGCCCCCGGAGCGGGTCGATGCGCCGGCGTTCTCGCGGACCGTCGATGTCGCCGCCGACCAGTCCCTTCGATACGCCGCAGCGAGCGGAGACCAGAATCCGATCCACACGGACGACGCCACCGCGCGGGCCGCCGGTCACCCGGGGATGATCCTCCACGGGCTGTGCACCATGGCCTTCGCTGGCCAGGCGGTCGTCGAGGAGCACCTCGGCGGCGACGTCTCGCGCCTGCGCCGGCTGAAGGTCCGCTTCGACGCGCCTGTGCTGCCGGGACAGCGCCTCACCACCCGGGGCTGGTCGGGTGATGGTGGGGTCGAGTTCACCGTGACCAACGAGGGCGGCCAGTCGGTGATCACCAAGGGCATCGCGGAGGTCGAGCCATGAGCATGCGAGAGAAGGTCAGCGAACTCCACGCCCGGCGCGAGAAGATCCGGGAGATGGGGGGGGAGAAGCGGGTCGCCCGCCAGCACGACAAGGGCAAGCTCACGGCGCGCGAGCGCATCGACAAGCTGCTCGATCCCGACACCTTCCTGGAGCTGGGCATCCTGGGCAGCGAGTACGAGCGGCCCCACCTGCCAGCGGACGGTGTGATCACCGGCATCGGTGACATCGACGGCCGCAAGGTCTGCGTCGCCGCCTACGACTTCACGGTGCGAGGCGGCTCGATCGGCCTGGTGAGCGAGCGCAAGGTCACGCGGCTGCGGGAGATCGCCTTGCGTGACCGCATCCCGATGGTCTGGCTGGTGGACTCCGCTGGAGCGCGCCTGGACCCCCGGCCAGAGAACATCGAGAAGATCCCGATGTTCGCCGACAGCGGCTACCTCTTCCGCGAGCAGGTCGTGATGAGCGGGGTCGTGCCGCAGGTCTCGGCGATGGTCGGCCCCGGCTACGCGGGCACGGCCTACATCCCCGGGCTGGCCGACTTCGTGCCCATGGTGAAGGGCCACAGCGCGATGGCCCTGGCCGGACCGGCGCTGGTCGAGGCCGCCGTCGGCGAGGCGATCTCCGAGGAGGAGCTCGGCGGCTCCGAGCTCCACAACCGCCACTCCGGCGTGGCGGACCAGGAGGTGGACAGCGACGAGGACTGCCTGGAGATGGTGCGGGAGTACCTCTCCTTCTTCCCCTCGAGCTGCGAGGACAAGCCGCCACGCCGCGAGGGCGCGCCCGGGCGTGGGCTCATCGACGACGCCATCCTGGACGTGCTGCCCGACGACACTCGCTTCACCTACGACATGCGCAAGCTCGTCCCGATGATCCTCGACGACGGCCTCCTCGAGATGAAGCCGCTCTTCGCTCGCTCGCTGGTGACCGGTCTTGGACGCATCGCCGGCTTCCCGATCGGGGTCGTCGCGAACAACCCGAAGTACCTCGGCGGCGTCCTGGACTCCCAGTCCAGCTACAAGGCCGCGCGCTTCGTCAGCCTCTGCGACGCCTTCAACATCCCCCTGTTGTTCCTGGTGGACGTGCCGGGCTTCGTGGTCGGCTCCCACGCAGAGAAGAGCGGCATCATCAACGCCGGCTCGCGCATGCTCTTCGAGGTCGCCCGGGCCACGGTGCCCAAGTTCACGGTGGTCATCCGGAAGGGCTACGGCGCCGGCTACTACGTGATGAACGGCCGCGCCTTCGAGCCAGACCTCATCGTCGCCTGGCCGACGGCCGAGATCTCGGTCATGGGCGCGGAGGGCATGCTCGGTATCTCGGGCAACAAACTCCTCCAGCACGCCCCGGATCCAGAGGCCATGAAGGCCCAGATGATCGAAGCCATCAAGGGCTACATCACGCCCTACCAGGTCGCCCGCCGCGGCCTCGTCGACGACGTCATCGATCCCCGTGAGACTCGGAACGTCTTGATCACGGGCCTGGAGATGACCCGCAACAAGCACGTCGAGCGCCCGGCCCGGAGGCACCTCGTCACGCCCTGAGGCGCCCCCCTACTTCGCGGCCTTCGCGGCCCGCAGCGAGGGATAGCCGAAGAGCCTTCGGGCGAGCACGATGCGCTGGATCTCGCCGGTGCCTTCGAAGATGTCGAAGACCTTCACGTCCCGGAAGCACTTCTCGATCAGCCGGTCCTGGACACCGGCGAGCCCGGTGACGTCCATGGCCGCCTCGCACGCGAACAGGCCAGCCGGTGGGGCATGGACCTTCGCCATCGAGGCCTCCAGCGTGTTGGTCTCGCGGTGGTCCATCTTCCAGGCGGCGCGCCAGCAGAGCAGCCGCGCGGCGTCGAGGCGACGGCGTGCCTCTGCCAGCCTCTGCAGGGCCAGGACCTCTGCGGTCGCCGTCGGGCGTGAGCCGAAGGCTGCGGCGGCGATCTCCACCGCTCGCTCCCAGGCACAACGTCCGATGCCCACCGCCATCGCCGCGACCATCGGCCGCGACAGGTCGAAGGTCGCCATCGCTGTCTTGAAGCCCGACTTCGAGTCGCCGCCGAGCATGTTGGCGGCCGGCACGCGGCAGTTGTCCAGGAAGAGCGAAGCGGTCTCAGAGGCCGTCAGCCCCATCTTCTTCTCGATGCGGCCCACCCCGAAGCCGGGGGTCGACTTCTCTACGACGAAGGCACGCTGGCCCGCCCTCCCGAGGGAGGGATCCACCGTGGCGAAGACGATCACCCAGGCGGCCCGGGCTCCGTTCGTGATGAACATCTTGTCGCCGTCGAGGACGTAGTGATCGCCCTCTCTCCGCGCCGTCGTCCCGATGCGCGCCACGTCGCTTCCCGCGCCCGACTCGGTCGTCGCGTAGGCTCCCCATGCGGGTCTCTCCGGGTCCGAGAAGGGCTCGTCCAGGAACCTCTTCTTCTGCTCCGGTGTGCCCAGGATGCGCAGCGGCGGTCCGCCCAGTCCGGGGCCCGGCAGGGACATCATCACGCCCTGGTCCCAGTAGGCGAGCTCCTCGGCCACGATGATCGCGGCTCGACCCACCCGCGAGGGACCGTCGCCCGAGCCCTTGCCGGTTCCACGAAGGCCGAATCGCAGGCCGGTACGGTTGAAGGCGACGAAGACCGGGTGGTCTTCTGGCAGGGGCTCGCCGAGGGCCTCCGCCTCCAGCCCGGCGGGCCGGAGGAGGGACTTGCCGACATGTCGCATCATCAGCAGGACGTTGGTGAATCCGGTGTCCAGGGTGGCGTCGATCATGGGGCCAGCTCCAGGGCGCTCGGGAGGTTCAAGAGGCCATCGACAGCGTCGGTCTCCGCGGCCAAGGAGCCGCCGAAGAGGGCGCCGATCGCCCGGATGTCGCGCATGCGCTTCTCGACCCGGTGGTCGGTCAGGTAGCCGTGGCCGCCCAACACCTGCACCGCGCAGTCGGCCGCGCTGGCGGCGGCGCTGTGGGCGTAGACGACCGCGTTGGCCAGGAGCGCCTCGTTCGCATGGCCGCAGACCGATCCCACCAGGAGTTCCGCCGCGTCGAGCTCGGTTGCGCAGTCCGCCAGCTTGAAGGCCAGGCCCTGGTGGTGGGCGATGGGTCTGCCGAAGGCGACTCGCTCTTGGGCGTACTCCACGGCTGCCCCGTAGGCGTCTCGCGCGGCGCCGAGCATCAGGGCTGCCGCGAAGACCCGCAGGATCCGCTCGATGTCCGTCGCCTCGATGGCCTGGACCGGGTCGTCCAGCGACACCGAGATGCCCCCACAGGCCCGGAGCCCGCAGGGCCTCGTCACGGCCTCCCAGCGCGGGTCCTCCACGATCCAGACGCGCTGCCCGACGATCGCGAGCCAGTCCAGCCGCCGGCGAGGCAGCCATGCCAGCTCGCCGGTGACTCGGCCATCCGAGATCGAGAGGCCTTCTTCCACCACGATCGCGCCGAGGCCCGGGCGCTCGAGCCCCGGCCACCGACCGAGTCCCAGGGGCGCGGAGGGGTCGGCCTCGGCCAGCTTCGCCCAGATCGACATGCGCGTCCCCAGCGGGAGCTCCTCGAGGTCCGCGAAGCCCAGCTCCTCGTACTGCGCGCACAGCTCGGCCGGGTAGCCGCTGTCCTCGTGTTCCCGCTCCTGCTCGCGCAGCACGGCGCCGAAGCGCGAGGCGGCGTCGAGGAACATCTGCTCCTCTTCGGTGAGGGTGAAGTCGATCACTCCTGGCTCCTGTGTTAAGTACGAGGTGTCACCTGATACTTTAGCAAGGCCGGAGTACTCGTGCACATCTCGATCAGCGGTGTCGGAGCGGTCCCCGTGACCCGCGAGCTGTCCCGTCCGATCCCGGATCTCTGCGCCCAGGTGGCGCGCGAGGCGATGGCCGACGCGGGGCTGGGCCGAGACGACATCGACGGGCTGTTCGTCACCCCCGCCGCCATGTCCGGTGAGCCCTGGCTGATGTGGGCCGCCAACCTCTCCGAGTTCCTGGGCATCCCCACCCGCCACCTCGGGCTCTACGAAAACGGTGGCGCCAGCTCGATGCTCGCCCTGCGGAGCGCCATGGACGCCGTCGCCAGCGGGCGCATCGACCACGCCCTGGTCATCGCCTCGGACACCCGCCCGGACTTCGACTCCAGTCGCTACGAGGCCTTCCTGCGGGTGGTCACTCAGCAAGCCACTGCGCTCTATGGGCCCTTCCACGCGATCATGGGCCTGGGCACGCCGATCCCCATCTACGCCATGAGCGCCCAGCGCTACCAGCACGAGTACGGCGCCACGGACGAGGACCTCGCCCGGGTCTCGGTGCGCCTCCGCGGCCACGCCTCCGAGCATCCGCTGGCTCAGTTCCGCAAGCCCATCACCGTCGAAGAGGTCCTCTCCAGTCGCCTCCTGTCCCCGCCCATTCGCCTGCTGCAGGCCGCCGGGATCTCCAGCGGGGCCTGCGCGGTGGTCGTGAGCCGCGGCCAGGGCGTGCCCATCACCGGCTACGGCGAGTACCACGACCCCAGCCACTTCATCCCTCGAGACGCGCCCCTGACCCGCTTCGTGTCCGTCGTCGAGGCTGCGAGCGAGGCATTCTCCCAAGCCGGGCGCCGGCCCGAGCAGGTCGACGTCGCGGAGATCTACGGGGTCTTCGCCGCCACCGAGCTCATGCTCTACGAGGACCTCGGCTTCTGCGAAAAAGGAGAAGGCGCCGCGTTCGCCAACGGCGGTCACACGACCTGGGGCGGCGATCTGGTCGTCAATCCCACCGGAGGTCGCATCAGCTTCGGGCATCCGGCCGGCGCCACGCCGATCTACGAGCTGATCGAGGTCGTCCGCCAGCTCCGAGGCGATGCCCCTGGCCGGCAGGTCCCGGGCGCCCGGGTCGGCCTCGTGCACGCCGAACACGGCATGATGAACGGCTCCGTCGTCATGCTGTTGGAGGCTGCGTGAACCTGCTCGACGAGTTCAGCGCCCGGTCGCTGTCGCACTTCGGCAACGAGGGCTTCGTGGAGTTCAGCCGACGCCTGCGCGAGGACGGCCAGGTCTGCTGCACCCGCTGCACGGCCTGCGACAGCCGCGTCTTCCCCCCGCGCAGCCACTGCCCGGACTGTCTCGGCGAGGAGCTCGGGTGGGAGCCCTTCCCCACCGGCGGCACCATCCACGCCTTCACCACCCAGGCCCGGGCCCTGCGCTTCGCCGCCCCGGCGGTGATCGGCGTCGTCGACGTGCCAGGCCTGGGCAAGGTCCTCGCCCCCATCGCCGGGAGGATGGAGGAGCTCTCCATCGGGCAGCGGGTCGAGCCAGAGGTCATCGAGGCCGCAGAGGGCATCGCCTACTTCCGCTTCGTGGCCACCTGATGCTCGCGGGCAGCTGCAGCACCGTCGTCGAGCTCTTCCGCAGGCGGGTGGAGGCCTCCGGGAAGCACCCGATGTACCGCGTCAAGCGAGGCGGATCCTGGGAGGTCACGACCTGGCGCCAGTTCGGCGACCGGGCCGAGGCCATCGCCGCCGCGCTGCACGAGTGGGGCCTGCGGCGTGGCGACTCGGTGGCGATCATGGGGGACACCAACCCGGGCTGGGTCGAGGCCGACATGGCCTCGTTGCTCCTGGGCGCGCGGGTGGTCGGCGTCTACCAGAACCTCCTCCTCGACCAGGTCCAGTACCTCCTCGAGGACGCCGGCTGCCGCCTCGTCTTCGTGCAGGGACGACAGGCCCTGGAGCTCGTCTCGCCGCTGCTTCAGACGGTCGAGACGCTGGAGGGGGTGATCGCCTGGGGCACCGAGCACGAGACCACCCTCGACGGACTCGCCTCCCGGGCCCTCGACCCGGCGCCGGTCCGAGAGGCCCAGGCGACCCTGCAGCCCGAAGACGACGTGCTGGTGGTCTACACCAGCGGCACCACCGGCCAGCCCAAGGGCGTGCCGCTCAACAGCCGGAACATCCTGGCCATGTTGTTCGCGGGCGAGAGCCTCGTCGACCACGTCGGGCCAGCGGACATCACCCTGTCCTTCCTGCCGATGGCGCACGTCGCCGAGCACGTCCCCGGCTTCTTCGGCCGCATGAACCTGGGGCTCCAGACCGCCTACGCCACCAACTACGACACCGTCCTCGACGAGCTGCAGGAGATCCGCCCCACCATCTTCGGCGGCGTGCCGCGCATCTTCGAGAAGATGTACGGGCGCATCCACGAGCGGGTGGCCCGGGCCTCGCCCAGGCGCCAGCGGCTGTTCGTCTGGGCCAAGGCGCTGGCGGTGCGAAAGGCCCGCGAAGAGATGTCGCTGCTGGACTGGCTGCTCTACCCGGTGGCGGATGTGCTGGTCTATCGCCGCCTCAGGGCTGTCTTCGGCGGCCGCGTGAGGGGCTTCCTCACCGGATCGGCGCCCATCAACATCGAGATCCTGGAGTTCTTCTACGGCGTCGGAATGGTCATCATCGAGTGCTACGGCATGTCCGAGTGCAGCGCCATCAGCTTCTCCAACAGCGCCGAGGATCTCCGGCTGGGCACGGTCGGCAGGGCCCTGCCGGGGGTCGAGTGCCGCATCGCCTCCGACGGCGAGATCTGGCTCCGCGGCCCGGCTGTCTTCGCCGGCTACCTCAACCAGCCAGGGGCTGCCCGCTTCGACGAGGAGGGCTGGTTCCCCACCGGAGACATCGGAGACCTCGACGCCGACGGCTACCTGCGCATCACCGACCGCAAGAAGAACCTGATCAAGACCGCTGGCGGCAAGTACGTGGCCCCCGCTCGACTGGAGGCGCTCATCAAGGAGGAGCCCCTGGTCAGCCAGGTCTACGTGCACGGCGACCGGCGGCCCTATGTCGTCGCGCTGGTCACCCTGGACGAGCGAGAGACCGGCAGGGTGGCAGAGGAGCTCGGCCTGAGCGAGGCAGAGCTGCCCGAGTCCCCAGAGGTCCTTCGCCGCATCTCGGTCGCCGTCGAGCGCGCCAACGCACGCCTCGCCCGCTTCGAGCAGCTGAAGGCACACGCGGTGCTGCCCCGGGACTTCAGCCTCGAGGAGGGCACGGTCACGCCGACCTTGAAGATCAAGCGTCGGGTCGTGGCCGAGCGCTACGCAGACGAGATCGAGGCGCTCTACCTCAGGGGTCGAGGCAGCGCTCCCGGCTGACCACCGCGATCAGCTGGAAGCGGAAGGTGCGCGCGCGGTCGTAGGTGCCGGTCAACGACAGGCAGGCCTCGTCGAAGGAGATCGTGCGGATGTGGCGGAAGCCCGCCGCGTGAACCATCGGCACCGGGTCGCTGCAGCCGAAGCGGAAGGGCTCGCCCAGGCCCTCGACGAGATCGGAGAGCCCCTCCTGGACGTCGCCCTGGACCAGCCTCTGGTTGACGAGGTCGAAGTGGAGCACGCTCTCGGGATGGAGCCCCTCGGCGACCCTCGACAGGGTGGCCTCGACGGCGGCGCGAGTCAGGTAGGGCACGACCCCCTCCCAGACGATCGCCGCGGGAGCGTGAAGATCGAGCCCCTCGTCGGCGAGGCGCTCCACGAAGTCGTCCTGCTCGAAGTCGCAGCCGACGTAGGTCGCGACCTCCAAGGGGTAGTCGAGCTCGCCCAGTCGCCTGAGCTTCAGGGCCTGGGTCTCCGGGTGATCGACCTCGAAGAAGCGCACACCCGGGCTCGCCAGGCGCTGGGCTCGGGTGTCCAGTCCGGCGCCGAGGATCACGACCTGCTGCATCCCGGAGCGGACCAGGCTCCGGACGTAGCCATCGAGCGTGGCTGTGCGCACGGCGATCCACAGCTCCCCGTGGGGGAAGACCGCGTCGTGCATGCGGGCGTACTCCAGCCCGGCTTCACCTGCGAGGTCCGCCGCCCAGGGGTCGCTGCAGACCTGGCCACGAGCGCTCGCCCGGCCACGGTATGCGGCCACCAGGAGCGCTGTACGGCTTCCGCCCTCGATCATCCGTCATCCTTGGCCCGGCAGTGTACCCAGACCCCCTGCATCGCCACGTTGCAGGCCATGTCCCCCCGGTCACAGGCCTCGAGGACCCAGGCCTGCATGCGAAAGGGGTCGCTGGGCACGCCCTCGCAGAAGCCAGGGGTGGAGCGGGCGGCATCCAGGCAGGTCGGGACCCAGATCTGGTGGTACAGCACCTCGTCCATGTTGAAGGCCATCATCGAGGGTGTTCGACATCCCCTAGAGGTCCGCCAGGAACTCGCGGACCTCGGCGAAGGCCGCCCCGCGTCCGAAGTGCAGCATGTGGCCACCGGGGAACCAGTGGATTCGTGGCCGGCCCCAGTGCTGCCACAGGAGCTCCACGTGATCGGGGCGGGTCACGCGGTCACCGCTGCCGGCGATGATCATCCGGCGGTCCCGGGGGACCAGCGGCTGGAGACGCAGCGGCGAGTGGACGGCGTACAGGTCGCGCAGGGTGTCCACCGTGACGCCGCGCTCCTCTGCGGCCCGGCGCTGGGGGTTCCTCTCTCCGAGCTCCCACATCAGGTCGGCAAGCGACACCATCGGGACCATCGGGATCACGAAGGACAGCCTCGGCTCGACGCTGGCCAGCAGCGCCGCCACGTAGCCGCCCAGGCTCTGCCCCATGACGCCGACGGGCCCCTCGATCGTCTTGATGAGGCCTCGCAGATCCCAGATCGCCTGACCGAAGGTCTCGTTCGTCCTGCGGGGGCTGGTCCCGGGGAAGAGCTGGCCGCCGTAGAGGGAGCCCTTGGGGGTGCGCGGGCCGTGGAAGGGCAGGATGAAGATGAAGACGTCCAGGCCGCTGCGGTAGAGCTCGCGGAGCTGGAAGGCCTCGCGGGTGAACAGGAAGCTGCCGGTGGCCCAGCTGTGGACCAGGATCACCGTGCCCCGACAGCCCCGCGGGTGGCGGAAGTGCTCCGCGTGGCAGGTGGTGTTGGCCTCCCAGCTGTCGAAGCGCGCCTGGTAGTCCGGATCGCGGGTGCGGTAGTTCGAGGGCCAGCGCAAGCGCTCGATGCGCCTCTCCAGCGGGCGGGTCCTGCGCTCGATCCTGGGGGCCGGCGGCTCGACGAAGAAGGACTCCCGCTGCCAGCGCGGCGAGGTGTAGAAGTCGAAGCTCAGGGCCTGTCGGGCCTGGCGCGACTCGTCGTTGGGGTTGCCGCCCAGCATCCACATCAGCTCCAGCGCTGGGACGAGGGATCGGTCGATGCTGGCGCTCCAGGCGCTCGACATCCGGCGGGCGATGACGGACACGAACGAAGGATACTGCAGCGGTGAACCTGTTTCTCGCCCTGTCGTGCACCTACGAGCCTCCTGGCGGTGGGCGCCAGGCCGTGTGCAGTCCCTCGGCCGCGTTCGATGGCGACCTCGGGCGGAGGATGGGCCTCAGCAGCCACCTCGAGTGGGGCGAGGCCAGCGAGGCGCGAGACTTCGAGCTGGCCGGGTGGGAGGACCTGGGGGTCGGCGTCGTGCGGCGGGACCTGACCTGGTCGGTGCTGGAGCCGGCCCGAGGACAGTGGGACTTCGCCCCCGCCGATCGCGCGGTGGAGGCCATGGAGTCTGCCGGGGTAGAGCCGCTGGGGCTCCTGGACTACGGCAACAGCTGGGCCAGCGAAGACGGCGAGGGCATGGGGCCTCCCGATGATCTCGCCGACTTCGGCGCCTACGCCACGGCTGTGGCCCAGCGCTACGAGGGGCGCATCCACAGCTACGAGGTCTGGAACGAGCCCAACGCGGGCCTGGCCTTCTGGAAGCCGGAGGAGGACCCGGCGGCCTACGGGGCGCTGCTCGTGGTGGCCGCGGACGCCATCCACGCGGTCGACCCAGAGGCCGAGGTCATCTTCGCCGGCGTCTTCCACCCCGACCTGGGACTGAACACGCCGGGCGAGGAGTTCATCGCTGCGGTGCACGAGGCGGTACCGGACTTCGCCGAGCACATCGACGCCATGGCCTTCCACCCCTACCGCTACCCCTTCACCGCGCCAGAGGACGACGAGTTCCAGCGCACCCTCGAGCAGGAGCTGTGCGATCTCCGGGACTTGAACGCCGAGGTCGGTGCCGGAGAGATGCCGCTGCACATCACCGAGCTCGGCTGGCACACCGCCATCGATGCCCTGACTCGAGGCGCGACCCAAGAGCAACAGGCCAGCTACCTGGTGCGCAGCTCCGTGATCGCCTTCGCCCACGGCGTCGAGTCATTCCACTGGTACACCTTCCGCGACTCCGGGGACGACGACGCCAACCAGGAGCACGCCTTCGGGCTCTACGGCTGGGACGAGGACCCCACCACGGCGCCCGAGCCCGAAGCCAAGGCGGCAGCGGTCGCCTACACGGTGCTCGTGCGGATGCTCGGCGGCCACGACACGGTCGTCGACCTCGCCGAGCTCCTCGGGACAGAGGCCCACGTCTACGAGCTCTCCGGCGGCGCTGGTCGCACCCTGGTCTTCTGGGACCCCTCCGGCGAGACCGAGGTGCTCGTGCCGGGGCGAGGCACCGCCTCGCTGATCTCGATGCTCGGCGAGGAGTCCGAGCTCCGCGCTCGAGGCGGCGCCTTCACGGTCCAGGCTGGCAACTCTCCGAGCTACCTGGAGCTCCCGGAGTAGCGGCCGCCTACTCCAGGAAGAACTCCGACACCTCGGGCGTCTTCAGGTGACGCCAGCTCGCCCACCCGAGTCCACCGAAGAGCGCCGCGGCGAGGACCGCGCCCCCGAACTCCTGGGTGATGAGCGCCCCGAGCACGGTCGGCAGGCCGTAGAGGGCCCACCAGCCGAGGATGAGGCGACGTGCCCAGGGGTGGCGCTGGCGGATCGTCATGATGATGGCGCCGTGGTAGGCGGCGATGAGCAGGCAGAAGACAAAGCCCACGATCCCGACAGCGACTTCGCCCTGGCCGATGGCCAAGAGCAGGACCAGGCCGAGCAACAGCGCGACTCCGCCCAGCGCCCAGGCGGTGAAGTAGGCGAAGAAGATCAGGGTCGGGGTCTCGGTGCGGGACATCTGGCTTCCTCGAATAGCCCGCCTCTGGGCGCGAGTCTATGCGACGTCACTGCAGGCGACGCAGGGCCGAGGCCAGCTCGAGTGCTCGCCCGAGGGCGGCGGCGAGCTCGCCGAGTCCCTCAGCTCTCAGTGTGACGCCTTCGTCGTCCACAGAGGACGCCGGGTGGCGGTGGACGACCTCCAGCAGCGGGCCGACGAAGTCCTCGTCGTCGAAGAGGGCGACAGCTCCTGGCTCTCCGCCCACCGCGATCAGGCTGTCGAGGACGGGGTTGTGGAGGTCGATCGGCTCTTGGACGTTGCCCGAGCGGTCCGCGTGGACCACCTGAAGGTCGAAGGGTGGGTCGATGCGGACCTTCACACAGGTCTCCCGGCTGCCGAGGCGACTCACCCGGACGGCGAAGCCATCGATCTCACCGGAGAGCTCGTCTTCGTGGACCTCGAGGCCCAGATCCTCGGCCGCGTCGACCCAGATGTGCGGCAGCGGTCGCTCCTCTCCGCTCTTGCTGCCGCGTATGGCGAGCTCGTCGTCATCGTCGTCGTCATCGGCCAGGTACTTGCCGAGAGCTCGGATGAGGACGAACCCCAGGGTCAACAGCGCCACTGCGACCGAGCCGATCTTCCACCAGGCGAGGCGCTCGACGGTCGGACCGGGGTCGCCGTGTCGCCAGTCGAAGTCGAGGCGCTCGGCGAGGTCCTCAGCCGTAATCGCCGTGGTGGGTCCGTCCATGTGGCGGACCCCCCCCCAGTTCGTTCCAGTAGAGCACCGGTTCACCGGGCTCGGTCGGTGCGGGGAGGTCGGTCACGAGCACCCCAGGCGTGCTCCTGTCGGTGACGCTTCCCTGGACCGGCGCCCCCGAGAGCCGGGGGCTCCAGATCTGTTTTCGTTCATAGGGCAACGAGTTGCGGATCGGAAAGCAGGTCGGATCCTGCGACGGGTATCGAAGCAGGGCGAGCTCTTCGTCCCTCCGGACCACCTGTGCCTCCACCCGGTTGCCGTCGGTGAACCACAGCTCCACGCTGTCGTCGTCGTCGAGCAGCTCCGCGGCGGCGAGGGCGAAGCCCGCGGGACTTATGACCAGGGCCTGACCGCCCCGCTCCAGTCCGGGCATGGCGGCGTGGACGTTGTCGAGCTCGTAGATGCTGGTGTGGATCTCGCCCGTGCAGTGTTGGACCGTGAGCAGGCCCTCCTCCGGATTCGCACAGGCCAGGGACAACAGCAGCATCGAGCCCGTCATGCTACTCGGCCATCCCCACGTCGTAGGATCCGCGGGATCAGGCTCGAGGTGGATTAAATGGCCTACGTCGTAGGCGAACCCTGCGTCAACTGCAAGTACGGCGACTGCGTGGACGCCTGCCCTGTCGACTGCTTCTACCAGGACGACAGGATGCTCTACATCAACCCGGCCGAGTGCATCGACTGCGACGCCTGCAAGCCGGAGTGCCCGGTCGAGGCCATCTTCCCGGCCTCCGAGGAGCCCCCCTACGACCAGACGGGGTGTACGCACGTCGCGGCCTACTACGTCTGGCTCGGCGAGAGCTTCGACTACTCCGAGCACCGGCGCGTGACCTCCAAGGAAGAGGTCCACAACGGCTCGGACTGGGACGAGAGCATCGCGATCAAGTAGTCTGGAGAGTCGAGGGAGCGACAAATGCAGAAGCGGAGCGCCTGGATGAGTGTGGTGGTGGGCTTGCTCGTGTCCACGACGGCATGGGCCCAGCAGCGCCCTGGAAAGATCGTCGTCGACTCCGGCAGCGCCAAGGGCGAGATCGTGCTCGACGGCTTCCCGACGGGGATCATGGCGCCGACCACCCTGGAGTCCGTGCCCCCCGGCGAGCACGTGATCGAGGTCGAGTACGGCTGCATGTTCGCCACCGGCACCGCGCAGGTGCGGACGGAGGAGACCGTCACCGCCCACATGACGGTCGAGAACCGCGGCGGCACCGGGACGATCCGCGTCCGGGGCCTCCCGCGTGGCGCCGAGGTCTACATCGACAACGCCCCCAGCGACGCGCTGGGGCTGGAGGACGGCTCAGAGGTCAAGTGCGGCGCCCGGCGGGTCCGCGTCGAGAGCCCCGGCTTCGAGGCGTGGGAGGACCTCGTCGTCGTGACAAGCGGGAAGTGGTCCACGGTCGAGCCGGAGCTCGTCCAGGCCGAGATCGTCGAGGAGCCGCGGTACGTCGAGCGCGAGGTCCCACGCTACGAGGAGCCCGAGTACGACGACCTCTCCGATCTGGACGCCGAGTACGACATGGACGATCCCATCGACGCGGCGCGCCGCGCCGAGGAGGAGCGTCGCAGGCAGGCCGAAGAAGAAACCCGCCGCGCGCAGGAAGAGGCCCGTCGGCGCGCCGAAGAGGAGCGCATGGCGCGCTTTGGCGACATCGACAGTCTCGACGAGCCGGTGGTAGAGGAGAGCGGTCGCCGAGGTCGGGATCGCGACGATGAGGACGCCCGTGACGAGCTCGACGAGCTGGACGGGTTCGGGGACGAAGAGGAATACGAGGACGAGTACGAAGACGAGTACGAAGACGAGTACGACGACGAATACGACGAGGTCGACGACTACGACCGCTACGGCGACCTCGACGAGGAGCCCAGCGGACGAAGGGGCCGGTCGGAAAAACCCGACGACCGGCTGGATGCCAGCTCTCGGAACAGCAAGCAGAGCGAGGGGAAGCCCTTCCCCGTCCGCGGGGCTGGTGTGGTCGGAGGCGTCGCCGTCGCCGGCGCGGGGGTCGGGCTCGTCGCCGTGGGCACTTCTCGCCTCAACGCGTACCAGCCGTCCTACGACGTCCTCGTCGGGAACGACCCCCTCTCGCCGGAGGCCATCAACATCAACAACACCCAGCTCAAGCCAGCGAGGCAGATTCGCGGCCTGGGCTTCGGTCTAACTGGTGTCGGGGTCGCGGCGGGTGTCGTCAGCTACTTCCTGATCCCGCCCGCGTGGAACACGCAGCTCGTGGTGGCGCCCGAGAAGGATGGCGGTGGCATCGCGGTCCTGACAGTGGAGTTCTGAGCCCCTGGACCCACTGAGCGCGGCTGTCATGGCGGTGGCCTTCGTGGCGGTGGCCGCGGGCTTCGTCATCCGCAAGCGCCAGAGCGATGCCTTCGAGCGGGTGATCAAGTGGCTCAAGGGCAGCCGGCAGGTCGTCATGGCCCGCCGGGTCGGTCCCCAGACCGTCGAGTTCGAGCTCGAAGAGGGTGTCGGGGACATCACCCTGCGCACCTACGCTGGCGCCCGCGGAGACGGGCTGCGCCTGGCGATCACGGTGCCGCTGTCGCGGGAGCTCTCGGAGATGGTGCTCACCCCGAGGGGCCTCGTCGGCAACAGCGACGGCGTCCTCACCGGAGACTCCACCTTCGACGGCAAGTGGCTCCTGATGTCCGGGCGTCCGGACGCGGCGCGGCTGACCTTCGGGCCCTCGGCGCGCTCTGTGCTGAAGGGGGCCAAGCTGACCAGGATCGAGATCGGCGGCCGGAGGCTGGTGCTGAGCCAGGACGATGGAGTGCCCAGCGTGCCCCTGATGGTGTCCGCCTTCCGGCTGGCCCGCGCGCTCACCGGGGGCACCTGGCGGCGCATCGCAGAGGACCTCGGGCTCACCATGGAGGGCGAGTCCCTCGCCGGAGTGATCGAGGGCTACGAGACCCGGATCCGGCTCTGGGGCGGCAAGACACGTGTGGTCGTGGCGGTCGCCGGACACGGCCTGACGGCGATCCACAAGGCGCACGCCAACTTCCGGGGGGTGACGCTGGGGAACCCGGTCCTCGACGGCCTGTTGGCTCTGAACGGCGATCCGGCGCTCCTGAAGGAGCTGCTCGAAGACGAGGAGCTCATCGGCCCCCTGCTCGAGGTCGTCCACGGCCACCCCGGTTCGGTGGTCAGCCCCAGCGGTGTCACCCTCGAGGTCCCCGGAGTAGCGGGCGAGGAGCTCCGCGGACTAGTGGCACAGGCCCTCTGCCTCGCTCGAGCCCTGAGTCCGGACCAGGGCCCCCCAGTGAGTTGAAGTCCTCGCCCGTTGGTCCGATGAGTGGGGCATGGAAGGGATCTTCGATCTCGTGGGCTTCGCCTCGCGGAGGATCGGCCACGCGCTGCTGCTCTCCGGCGTGGGCTGGGATGTGCGCATCAAGTCCAAGCGACACCTGCATTTTCGCTGCGCCCGGGGGGCGGGACGGATCAGCCTGCGCGTGCCCGGACAGGTGCTGGTCAAGCTCCCGCTGGGAGTCCCGGTGCCGGGAGCCAAGGCCTTCCGCGACGGCGACGGCTTCTTCGCCGTAGATCCCCACGATGTCTTCTCGGGGCCCGCGATCACCCGCTGTCTGCACCAGGCAGGCGTGAGGCGGGTCGAGACCCGCGGCGACCACCTCGAGCTCTCCTTCGACGACCACTCCGACTGGCGGGTCACGAGCGCTGCCCTGGCCGCGGTCCTGCGACTCTCGGACGCCATCGTCTACGCGCGCTTCGGCGCGCCAGTGTTCAGGCTGGGCCTGGCCCTCGGCCGCCACGAGGCCTTCGGCGTGATCGCTGGCCGGGCGGTGCGGCTGCGCTTCGCACACAGCGGGGCCGACCTCTTCGTCCACGCCCGTGGCAGGGAGTTCCACGCCCTGGCAGGCGATCCGGCGGAGTCCTCCTTCGTGCTCGGCGCCCTGAGGCGACTGGGCGCGCACATCGCCCCGGACGGGGTCCACTCACAGACTCCGCCCCTGTCTCCAGAGGCCCTCCTCGAGCGGGTCGAGGCCCTCGTCCTCGCCGCAGAGGTCCTCGACGACCGAGTCGCGGCGAGGCTGCGCCGAGCCAGCTGAGGGCGGGGGCGGGGGTTATTCCCGCTCCGAGGTGACCGATGCTGATCGCGCTTTGCGCCCTGTTGTCCGACGACGTCCGTGCCGACGAGGGCATGTGGCTGCCCGAGCAGCTCCCCGACATGGGCGAGGAGCTCGCCGGCATGGGCCTGGAGCTCTCTGCCGAGCAGCTCGCCGACACCAGCCAGGCGCCGCTGGGGGCCATCGTGAGCTTCGGCGAGTACTGCTCGGCGAGCTTCATCTCTGCCGATGGGCTCATCGGCACCAACCACCACTGCGTCACGGGGCTGCTCCAGTTCAACTCGGACGCCGAGCACGACTACGGCACCGACGGCTACCTCGCCGAGACCCGCTCGGACGAGCTCTCCGGAGGCCCCACGGCTCGGGCCTACGTGGTCGACGACATCACGGACGTCACGGAGTCGGTGAAGGCCAAGGTCCGCCGCTGGACCAAGGACAAGAAGCGCTACGAGCTGGTCGAAGAGGCCAAGAAAACCCTCGTGGCCGAGTGCGAGGAGACCCCGAACCACCGCTGCCTCGTCGCCGAGTACTACGGCGGTCGACAGTACCGGCTCATCTCGCGGCTGGAGATCAAGGACGTGCGAGTCGTCTACGCTCCGCCCGACTCGGTCGGGAACTACGGGGACGAGATCGACAACTGGATGTGGCCGCGCCACGCGGGCGACTTCTCCCTGGTGCGGGCATACGTCGCCCCGGATGGCTCCAGCGCCGAGTACAGCGAGGACAACATCCCCTACTCCCCGCCTCACCACCTCCAGATCGACGCCACCGGCGGGGCTGACGGGGAGTTCGTGATGGCCGCCGGATACCCCGGCCGCACCTACCGCTACCGGACCGCGCGCTCGATGGCGTTCTCGGCCGAGACCGCCTACCCCCACGGTGTCCAGATGGCGGACGACATCCTCGCCATCCTCCACGCCGAGTCCGCCAAGGACCCGGAGGGTGCCGCGCGGCTCAAGGCCCCCATCGGCTGGATCTCCAACGGCCGCAAGTACCGCCAGGGCAACCTGGACAACTTCCAGGGCTCCGGCGTCGTCGAGCGCAAGAACAAGCAGTGGGCCGAGCTCGTCGCGTGGGTCGAGGCGGATCCGGTCGACACGAAGATCTATGGCCCGGTGCTGGGGGAGATGGAGGCCATCCAGATCGAGGACGAGGCGCTCTACGAGCAGGAGGTCACCCTCGGCTACATGATGTGGCTCGCCAGCCAGCTCGACGCGGCCCACACGGCCTACCGGTGGTCCATCGAGCGGGACAAGTCCGATCTGGAGCGCGACAGCGGCTACCAGGATCGCGACCGCGAGCAGACGGAGCAGTGGTTCGCAGAGGCGCAGGAGACCACCTGGATCCCGGCGGATCGCGTCCTGCTCGGCCACTTCCTGGGCCGCATGCAGGCCCTCCCAGAGGACAAGCATCCCGAGGCGCTGGATGCCTGGCTCGAAGAGATGGGTGGCGTCGAGGCGGCCCTGGAGATCCTCTACGCAGAGGGCAACCTCCTCACCGCAGACCAGATGGCTGCGCGCCTCGATCTCGGCGCCGCCGAGCACCGGGCGGACGAAAACCCGTGGATGCAGCTCGCCATCGCGTTGGAAGACGGCTTCCTCGCGCCGAAGCGGGAGCTCGACGAGACGCGCCAGGGTGCCTGGCTTCGCCTCATGCCGCTGTACATGGAGGCTCTGCGCCAGAGCCGGGAGCAGGTCTACCCGGACGCCAACAACACCCTGCGCCTGACCGTCGGCCACGTGAAGGGCTACCGGCCGGCCGACGCGGTGATCTACGAGCCGAACACGACGCTCTCGGGCATGGTCGCCAAGCGTGGTGACTGGCCCTTCGACGCCCCCGAGCGCCTCGTCGAAGCGGCCGCTGACGTCGAGGACAGCCGCTGGTACGACGCGGAGCTCGGGGACGTGCCTGTCTGCTTCCTGAGCACCCTGGACTCGACCGGCGGCAACTCGGGCTCGGCCACGCTCAACGCACAGGGGCAGCTCGTCGGCTTCCTCTTCGACGGCAACTACGAGTCCATGAGCGCCGACTGGCTCTTCGACGACGCCGTGACCCGCTCGATCCACGTCGACATCCGCTACGTGCTCTGGATCCTCGAGACCGAAGGCGCCACGCACATCCTCGATGAGCTGGACATCTCCGAGTGATCCCGGTCCTCGCGCTCGCCCTTGGAGAGCCGCTGGTCCTGAGCCAGGTCACCCTCGGACCGCCGAAACGCTAGGTGTACCGCCTCCTGGTCCTGGACCTCGACGGCACGATCCTCGACAGGGAGGGTCGGCTCGCCGACAGGGACGTCGCCGCCGCTCACGCCCTTCGGGATCGTGGGATCGGCGTCACTCTCTGCACGGGCCGCCTCTTCACCGGCACCCAGTGGGTCGCGCAGGAGCTCGGCGTGCGGGGCTCGGTGGGGGTGGCCAACGGCAGCGAGCTCATCGACGCCGACAGCGGCGAGACCCGCCACGGCGTCTACGTCGATCGGGACGCCCGGATGCTGGCCCGGGAGCTGTTGGAGGCATCGTCCCTGACGCCCTTGTTGTTCTCCTCGCGCACCATCCACCTGGGGCGGGCATCGCAGTGGCGGGCGCCCTACCTCAGCGTCTGGACCCCTCGAATCCAGCTCCACGACGAGCTGCTCGAGGCCTCGGCCTGGGATGACGAGGACATCGTCGCCGTCAGCGCCGTCGGAGAGGCTGCGGCCATCGAGGACCTTCGTCGCCGACTCCACCGGGAACTCCCCGGCGAGCACATCAGCTTCTGCTTCGGCACCTCTGGAGGCGAGAGCTTCCTGGAGCTTCGGCGCGGTGGCGAGGACAAGGGCACCGCGCTGGTTCGCCTGGCCTCCGAGCGCGCCCTCGGCCCGGAAGAGACCGTGGCCGTCGGGGACTGGCTCAACGACCTCCCGATGTTCGAGCGCGCCGGCCGCTGTTTCGCCATGGGCCAGAGCACCCCAGAGGTGAAGGCCGCCGCCGGCGAGGAGCTCGAAGCCGAGCACAGCGGGGCCATCGCCGAGGTCGCCGAGCGCGTCTGGGGGATCCGCGCCTGAGGGTTCGGGGCGCTGCCCACCAGCCTCGATGGCTGATACTCGGGGTTCATGCCCCCCAAGAAGAAGAAGCGAAGCCGAGCAGAGGCGCTGGTCGTGCTGTTGTTCTGCGCGCCGATCGCGTTGTTCGCCGGGCGCGAGACCGCCAGCTACGCCGACGCGCTGTTCTGGCGGGCGGGCATGCTGCCCTCTCACGACATCGTCGAGGCCGAGGTCGTCCACAAGGAGCGGATCACCCGGCGAGCGAGCCGTCCGGAGCAGCTCCTGCTGACCTGGGCCTGGGTCGATGAGGAGGGCGAGCACCAGGACCTCCAGCCCGTGGCGGCGAGCACCTATGACCGCACGGACATCGGCGACTCCATCACCGTCCTCGTCGACGAGGGGGGCCAGAGCATCATCTCGGGCTGGAAGGACAACGGCGAGCGGCTCTTCTACGACGCCGCCATCACCGGGGTGCTCGGGCTGCTCACGCTGGTCTTCGGGCTCGCCGGACTGGGGGGCATCAAGCGGCTCTTCAGCGGTAGAGCTCCACCCAGTCGCGGAGGTAGCTAGGCCGCGCCTCGATCCAGTTGCGCATGCACTGGAGCTCGTTTTCGCGCTGGAGCTCGCTGTACCAGCTCCGCGTGTCCTGGGAGGAGAGCTCGTCGATGAGCACCAGGCGCTCCTCCATCGTGGCGACGAGGTCGGCCTCTTCCATGCGATCGGCGTGGTCCAGCAGGCCATCGAAGATGAGGTCCCGACACTCGACGTCGCTCCAGCAGCGGCTCGTGAGGTAGCCGTTGGAGTGATCGGCCGGGTTCGTGCCCAGCTCGCCGCAGTGGGGGGAGGCGGACCAGGGGTACCAGCCGAAGGCCAGGTCGGTGCTCCACGGGGTCCAGTGGAAGCGCCCGGTCGAGGGCACGTGGTGGACCCGGTAGTTGTTGATGTTCCAGCCGTAGTTGTCGTAGTGCGCGATGGCCATCTCGGCTGTGATCTGGCGGATGAACTCGTCCCAGTCGACGAGCTCTGCCGTGGCCTCCTTGAAGTCCGTCGCCGTGGCGGCCTCGCAGAGCTCGAACAGCGCCAGGGTGTCGCCCTCGGTGTCGGTCTCCCAGCAGTCGCAGCCGGCGTCGGCGAGATCGCAGCCGTAGTTGAAGGAGCCGGCCTCCCAGGTGCCGCCGTCGCCGTCGTCGAACCAGCGGTCGTTGAAGACGCGGTTCTGCTTCTCGAGCAGAAGGTAGATGCCGTAGTCCTCGCCGTTGATGGAGAGGTGGGCATAGGCCGAGCGCGACGCCGGCACCTGCACCGTGCGGAAGTAGAGGTAGGCGAGGTGCTCGTGCAGGTTGCTCGGGTCGTAGGTCATGTTGTGGACGTAGACCGACGACAGCCCGTCCCAGTGCTGGGTCTCGACGTAGCGGTTGAAGTCCAGGATCAGCGAGGGCTTGTCGTCGATCGTGCGGTACTGGGTGTGGCCCTTCAGCCGCGCGCCGATGTCGATCTCCTCTCCGTCGTCCAGGAGCAGCTGCACCTCTGTGTAGGTCGTCGGGTTGTACTGCAGCGAGGTCCAGGCGTAGTCGCCGATCTCCAGGTGGATCGTGTGCACGTAGCTGTCGTCGAAGGTGACCTCGCCGTCGGTCCCCGGGTCGACGCCGCCGACCTCCTCGAGTCCCGTGTCGGGCACGTACTCCTCGCCGGGCACCACGAAGACCCCGGTGGAGCCGAGGGGGACGGAGGCGGTGCAGGCGAAGAGCAGGAGCAAGGACACAGGGTAGCCTCTCAGGGGCCGCTGACCGTGCCTTGTCCACCCGCGAAGCCGAACCAGCCCGGGAAGCTGTAGTAGTCGGCGGTGCCTCCGGGGGTGCCGCCGCTCCCGCCGGCTGCGGCGATGCGCAGGACCACCTCGCCGTCGACGGTCCACGAGGACAGGGTGCCCAGCTGTGTCTCTCCAGAGCTGATCAGCGAGACGTAGTCGGGGTTCTCGTTGTTCCAGCCCCACAGCGCCGTGGTGCTCGGCGAGCCCGAGGCGTTGTTCAGGCCCCTGATGAAGGGGATCGCCACCAGGTGGTTGAAGCTGCCGCCGCTGCAGCGGACATCCCAGGCCTCCATCGAGAACTCGCCGCTGGAGTAGGTCGTCTGGTTCCTCAGGGCGTTGGAGCCCCCGAGGAAGGCCGTGAAGTGCTCCGTGTCCGCCGAGATGGTCATCGCGTCCCGGTCGAAGACGTGGGTGTTCGCCGTGTGGTCGTCGTCCTCGTCGATGAACTCCACGACGTACCAGGCAGCGTCGGTGGTGTCGTAGTAGCCGAGCAGCACGTCCTCGTCTTCGTCCACGGTCCCGGTGACGGGGAGCGTGACGGTGACGGGCTCGGAGAAGGTCGTGTCGTCCGGGCCGAAGTCCCAGGCTGCGGTGACGACGTCGTCCGCTGGGAGCTCGACCTCGCCGTCCTCGAGCTGCCGGATCGTGATCTCGACGTCCGCATCGAGGGCTCCGGCGGGCACGGTCACCGAGGCGCCACCAGGGTGCTCGATGGTGCCGCCGTCAGGCCCGATGACCTCTGTGACCTCGCCCTCCGGGTCACTGTCGTCGGTCTGGGAATCGTCGGTCTGGACCTCGGAGTCGTCGGTCGGCGCGACCGGATCGTCCGGATCCCCGTTGCAGGACAGGAGGAGCAGCAGCATGGCCGGAGGCTACTCCTTCAGACTCCAGCTGGCGCGGTCAGAGCGGCGCTATCTCCTCGGAGATGCGCGAGAGGGCGACGGCTCGGATCTGCGCGCTCAGGCCGTGGCTGTCCTCGCCGGCGTGGACGATGACCAGCTCGTCGAGCTCCAGGTCCTCGATCGCGCGAGCCATCGAGCGGGTTCGGCGGGGAGCGTCCGTGAGCTTGAACTCGAAGCCGACTCGACGCGGGGCACGCTGGACCAGCAGGTCGAGCTCGGCGCCGTCATGGGTGCGCCAGAACCAGGCCTCGCTCTCTCTCGCTCCGAGGTGGGCCAGCACCGTCCTCATCGCGAAGCCCTCGAACGAAGCGCCGCACTTGGGCGATCGGAGCAGGGCCTCTCGCGTCCCCAGGTCGAGCAGCGCGTGGAGGAGCCCGGAGTCCGTGATGTACAGCCGGGGCGACTTGACCTGCCGCTTCTTGAGGTTGGCGTGCCACGGCTGGAGCTGTCGGACGACGAAGGTGTTGGCGAGGTGGTCGAGGTAGGCCCGCACGGTCTTCGCGGACACGCCGAGCGAGCGTCCCAGCTCGGCGCCGTTCCAGAGCTGGCCATGCCAGTGGGCCAGCATCGTCCAGAACCGTCTCATCGTCGGAGCGGCCACTCCGATCCCCAGCTGGGGGAGATCCCGCTCGAGGAACGTCGTCACGAACTGCGCCCGGAGCTCCATGCTGTCTTCGTCGCTGTCGGCGAGGTAGGGCCTCGGCAGGCCGCCTCGGAGCCAACGCCGGTCGAGATCTCCGACCTCGCTCAGCTCGAAGCCGTCGACCCGGTGGAACTCGATCCTCCCCGCGAGGGTCTCGCTCGACTGCCGCAGCAGGTGAGGTGAGGCGCTGCCGAGGATCAAGAACCGGGCGGGGAGGGGCTCGCGATCGGCCAGGACGCGAAGGAGCGGAAAGAGGTCGGGACGCCGCTGGATCTCGTCCAGGATCACCAGCCCGGTGAGCGGCCTCAACGCGAAGGACGGGTCCTCGAGCCGCGCCAGGTCTCGCGGGTCCTCGAGGTCGAAGCGCGTCACCGTGTCGTGCTCGCTGGCGACCTGCGCTGCCAGGGTCGTCTTGCCGACCTGCCTGGCTCCGAGGAGCGCAACGACAGGGCTTCGGGCGAGTCGCTTTCGGACCCGATCGAGGTGGGCGGTGCGGGGAATCACCCCAGGAGCTTACCCCGAGAATCGGAACCCGGGCTCCCGATTTTCGGGGTTCATCACTTCGCCCGAGTCACGCAGATGCCGCTGCCCTCGAAGTGGACCGAGTTCGCGTTGCCCGAGTCGCAGGTGGAGCCCGAGTCGCTCGTGACGTGGTAGGCGGAGCAGCTCCCGGAGCGGAAGACCGGGCAGAAGTGGTGCATCTCGAGGGTGTTGTCGCCCTTCTCGAGCCAGAAGGTGCCGACGTAGATCAGCGAGGCGGGCGGTCCGCCGCCGTTGTCCGCGTCGCGCACGACCCAGTCGGAGCCGCAGTTGCCCCACCGAGGCGCCCCGCTGGGGTTCGCGCTGTTGGGGACGCGGTAGTAGGCGGACTCGTTGCGCTGGCTGGAGCCCGACTCGGCGATGTGCGAGCTGTAGATGTGGTACCAGGCAGAGGTGCCGGTGCTGACGGTGGCGTCCATCTGTGTCGGGTCCCAGGACAGGACGTAGATCGAACTCGACGAGGTGGCCTTCGTGCCCCCGTCGCAGTCGTCGTGCCAGTCGCTCGGCGGGTCGCCGTTGGGTGGGTCTCCGAAGTCCCCGGGCGGATCGTCGTCGTCCGGAGGCTCGTCGTCGGGATCGTCCGTGTCGTCGTCCGGGACCTCCTCCTGCGGCAGGCTGTCGTGCAGGTGGTCCGTGTCACCGCCCTCTCCGCTGTCGTCGTACAAGCCGGGGGTGCGGACGGGGTGGTTGGGTTCACGGACGTCTTCCGGCGTGTGGACGCCGTAGTCCATGCAGGCGAGCAGGAGGAGACTGGACATGTCCGATCTCCTTCGCAAGCCCCGTGCCAGCTTCCAACATGGCAAGAACGCAGGGTTTTTCTCGCAGATCGGGACATTTTTATCGCGATCTGCGACCTCTTCGTCGCTGTAGTCGGGAGACTACATCTGGATCAAACGGTGCGGCTTCTGGTATACGCTCACGCGCCCTGGTCCGCGCTGAGCCGGGAGCCCCTTTGGAGGTCCCATGCTCATCGTCCTCGCGCTCGCCTGCTCGGATCAGCAGCTACACCAGATGGTCGCAGGCTCCGGCGGCGAGGGACCGCAGATCCTCGTCGAGCCCGACCTTCTCGACTTCGGCACCCTGGACGCCGACGCGGATCCCGTGATGCAGACCTTCACGATCTCCAGCGTGGGGACAGAGGGTCTCGCGCTGAAGGAAGTGCAGCTCCGCGACGGCGACTACGCCAGCTTCGAGCTCCTCACAGAGGTCGAAGCCCACGCCATGGAGCCAGGCGAGAGCATCGCGATCGACGTGCTCTTCTACCCCTGGGGCAACGACCAGGAGGCTCGCGCGGTCGTCGTGAGCAACGACGAGGACACGCCGAACTGGCCGGTGGACCTCTTCGGCGACGCGGACGTGCCGGAGCTGGACGTGGACCCGGATCCGCTGGATCACGGCGACATCGGGGTCGGCTGCGTGCGCGAGAACATCGCCACCATCACCAGCGTCGGCGCGGCGCCGGTGACCATCTCTGCACTGGAGGTCTCCGGAGACGGCTTCACCATGCTCTCTGGTCCCACCCTCCCGCTGACGCTTCAGCCCGGGGAGACCGCCGAGGTCGACATCGAGTTCGCCCCCAGCGTGGTCTACGACTACGAGGGTGCCCTGGTTGTGACTTCGGACGAGGCGATGGGTGTGCGCGAGGCCCTGCAGCTCGGCTCCGGCGGCGTCGACGGCAGCTACACGGACGACTGGTACATCCCCGAGGGGGACCCGCCCAGCGACATCCTCTTCTCCGTCGACGCCAGCGGCTCGATGGGCGACGATCTCTGGGACCTCGCCCAGAACTTCGAGACCTTCATCACCGAGCTCGACAACTACACGAGCGACTGGCAGGTCATCATCGGGAGCAGCGACGACGGCTGCAACTCCGGCGGCATCCTCAAGCCCACCACGGCCAACTACATCCAGACCTTCAAGGACAACATCCTCTGGGGCGGCTTCTTCGCTGACTGGACAGAGGCGCTGTTGACCATCAACGTCAACGCGATCGAGAACACCGACAGCGGCGAGTGCAACTCGGGCTTCATGCGCGACGGGGCGCTCTTGCACATCATCGACGTGACCGACGAGCCCGAGCAGTCCGTCGAGATGGGCGGCCTGCCCTGGGACGAGAACGTCCAGAAGCTCTGGGACAAGAAGGGCAGCGCCAGCCACGTGCGCATCTCGGCCATCGCGGGGCCGGTGCCTGGTGGCTGCGACTCGGCCGATCCCGCCACCGGCTACGCAGAGGCGGTCACCGCCACCGGCGGCGTGTTCCTGTCCATCTGCGACGACTGGGCCAGCGCCGCGAACCTCGCCCTGTTGGCCGCCGCCAGCGTGAACCAGTCCACCTTCGAGCTCTCCAACCCCGCTGTCGAGAGCACGATCATCGTGAAGGTCAACGGCACCGAGCGCTACGACTGGACCTTCGACGCCGGGCGCAACGTGGTCATCTTCGACGACGACTACCCCTCTGGTGGAGACAAGGTCGTCATCCACTACGACGGCGTCGAGAGCTGCGACTGATCAGCCCGAGCTCAGCGCTTGGCCTTCCGAGGCTTCATGAAGGACCACTCCATCCCAGGAGCGTCAGGGTCGTCCGGAACGTCGAGCTCGTCGTCGAAGTCGCCGATGAGGTAGCGGTGGAGCGCCGCGGCGGCCTTCTTCGCCTGGCCCATCGCCAGGATGACGGTGGAGCCTCCGGTGATGGCGTCTCCGGCCGCGAACACACCCGGCTTGCTCGTGTGGCAGGTCGCCTTGTCCACCATCACGATGCCCCAGCGGTTCGTGCGCACGTCCTTTGCGGTCTCGGCGATGAGCGGGTTCACGTTGCAGCCCAGGCTCATCACCGCCGTCTCCACGGGCATCTCGAAGGTGCGCCCGGTGGGCACGGGCCGGCGGCGTCCGCTGTCGTCGGGCTCGGAGAGCTCCATCTCCATGCAGGTCATGGCCCGCACGAAGCCGTTGTCATCACCCAGGAACTCGACGGGGTTGCTGAGCCAGCGGAAGGCGATGCCTTCCTGCTCGGCGTGCTCGAGCTCCTCTGTCCGGGCGGGGGCCTCGGCCCTCGAGCGCCGGTAGACACAGGTCACGTTGGCACCGAGCCGTAGCCCCGTCCGCAGCACGTCCATGGCGGTGTTGCCCGCTCCGATGACCGCCATGTTCTTGCCTTGGAACAAGGGCGTCGGGGACTCGGGGAAGTTCTTGGCGTCCATCAGGAAGACACGGGTGAGGTACTCGTTGGCCGAGTAGACGCCGTTGAGGTTGGCCCCCGGGATCTTCAGCATCTTGGGGAGCCCGGCGCCTGTGGCGATGAGCACCGCGTCGTAGCCCTCCTCCTCGAGCAGGTCGTCGAGGCTGAAGGTGCGGCCGATGACCACGTTGTAGACGAACTCGACCCCCATCTCCTCGAGCATTGCCAGGTCTTCGTCCACGACCTCGAGCGGGAGCCGGAAGCGGGGGATGCCGTAGACCATCACGCCGCCGCCGCGGTGGAAGGCCTCGAAGACCGTGACCTGGTGGCCGCGACGCTGGAGCTCGTAGGCACCGGTCAGCCCCGCGGGTCCGGCCCCGACGACGGCCACCTTCTTGCCGGTCTTCTCCACCGGCTCGGGCAGCCGATCGAGGTCGTGCTCGCGCTCGTAGTCAGCCACGAAGCGCTCGACGTTTCCGATGCCGACGGGCGCGTACTTGTTGCCCACGACGCAGACCGCCTGGCACTGCTTGTCCTGGGGGCAGACGCGACCGCAGACGCCGGGCAGGAAGTTGGTCTCGCGGATGCGACGGGCGGCGCCGGCGATGTCTCCGACCTCGACCAGGCCCAGGAAGCCCGGGATGTCGATGCCCACGGGGCAGCCGATGATGCACTTGGCCTTCTTGCACTGGATGCAGCGCAGGGACTCGTCCATGGCCGTCTCGAGCGTGTAGCCGAGGGGGACCTCGTCCCAGGTCTTGCCGCGGGCGACCGCGTCGGCCAGGGGCATCTCGTTGTGCGGCTTCTGCATCCGCTGCTTTCCGGTCAGCTCAGCCACAGCGACACCTCCGTGCTTCTTCTTCCTGGGCCGCGAACATGCGCTGTCGTACCCGCAGTTCCTCGAAGTCGACCCCGGCTCCGTCGAAGTCCGGGCCGTGTACGCAGGCGAAGCGGGTCTCGCCCCCGACCGAGACCCTGCAGGCCCCGCACATCCCCGTCCCGTCCAGCATGATCGCGTTGAGCGAGACCTGGCAGGGCACCTCTGCCTGCTCGCACATGCGCGTGACCGCCTCCATCATCGGGACCGGGCCCACCGCCAGCACGGAGGAGACGTTCTCCACCTCGATGAGCTGGGCCAGGGCGTGGGTGACGAAGCCCTCCGTCCCCGCGGAGCCGTCGTTGGTGGTCAAGAGGACCTCGTCGCAGGCCTCGGAGAGCTGCTCGACCATGATCAACAGGTCGGCTCGCCGCGCTCCGACGATGCCCACGACCCGGTTGCCGAGGGCTCGGAGATCCCGGGCGGTGGGGATCACGGCTCCGGTGCCGTAGCCCCCGCCGATGACCACGGAGGTGCCCTCCTCTCGGGCGACGTGAGAGCGCCGTCCGAGGGGGCCGACGACATCGGAGAAGGCGTCCCCGAGCTCCTTGTCCGTGGCCTCGAGCGAGGTCACGCCGACACCCATGATCACGAGATCCAGGGTGCCGGCCTCTCGATCCCATCCAGCGATCGACAGGGGCATGCGCTCGGAGCCGGTGTTGGGGCGCACGATGACGAACTGCCCCGCTTCGATCTTGCGGGCGACCAGTGGCGCCGAGATCCGGAAGAAGACGGTGCCGGGACAGAGCTCGCGGCGTTGCAGGATGGTGTGGCGACGTTCGTAGGGGGTCATGGGCTCGCCTATATCCCCGATCCGTGAGCCCGTTGGCCACAGATCAGGCTTCTTCGGGTCTGTCAGCTCGCCAGGGCTGCGAGCAGGTCCACCAGGAAGAGGTAGGTCCTGCCCACGGAGGGCAGGTGCAAGCGCTCTTCTGGGCTGTGGGGGTACTGGATCGTCGGACCGAAGGAGATCATGTCCATGCCCGGGCAGTGCTGGCCGAGGACCCCGCACTCGAGCCCTGCATGGATCGCCTCGACCACTGGCTCTTCGCCGGAGCGCTCGAGATGGACCGCCTTGCAGCGAGCCAGGAGCGGGGAGTCCAGGTTCGGCTCCCAGCCGGGGTAGCCCTCGTCGGTCACGGCCACCGCTCCGAGCGCGGCGGAGATGCCCTCGATGCGCTCGCAGAGGGCGTCCAGGTCGGCCCGGACCGAGCTGCGCTGGCTGCTGACGATGGCGGCGTGCCCGGTCTCCGGGTCGGCGGTGACAGTGGCCATGTTGTTGGAGGTCTCGACCAGTCCAGCGATGGCCTTGGAGAAGGCGGCAACGCCGTGGGGGAGCTCCGACAGCAGAGCCACGAGGGACTGCTGGGAAGCCGGAGTCATCAGCACCCCGACCGGGCGCTCCACGATCTCCAGAGAGAGCCGCAGGCCAGGCTCGTCCTCTCCGTGCTCGGCGAGCAGCTCGGCCTGGAGCGTCGCGAGTCGTGCCCGCACCGCCGCCGGGTCGGCCACGCAGACCATCGCCTCGGCGTCCCGGGGGATGGCGTTGTGGGCCGTGCCGCCCTCCAGGCTGGCAGCGCGGACACCGTCGAGGTCCCGGAGCACCATCGCCAGGGTCTTGTTCGCGCTGACCCTGGGCTCGTGGATGTCCACCCCCGAGTGCCCCCCGCGCAGGCCGTGGACCCGCAGCCGGTGAAGCGAGCCGGTGGCCGCCTCCCAGGTCAGGGCCAGGGTGATGTCCGTCTGGCGCCCCCCGGCGCAGCCCACCGTCAGGACCCCCTCGGTCTCCGAGTCGATGTTCAAGAGCGTGCGCCCTGTCAGCATCGAGGGATCGAGCTCGGTGGCGCCGGTGAGCCCGGTCTCCTCGTCGACCGTGAACAACAGCTCCAGCGGAGGATGCACGGTCTCGGGATCGCTGAGGATCGCCAGCGCCATCGCGATCGCGATGCCGTTGTCCGCTCCGAGCGTCGTGCGGTCCGCGCACAGCCAGTCCCCCTCTCGTCGCAGGACCAGGGGCTCCGTCGCGGGGTCGACCTCGCTGTCGGGGGTGCGCTCGCAGACCATGTCCATGTGTCCCTGGAGCACCACCGCTGGCGCCTGCTCCTGGCCCGGGCTCCCGGGGGCGATGATCACCAGGTTGCCGATCGCGTCGCGACGGGTGGCCAGGTCACGCTCGGCTGCCCAGCTCTCCAGCCAGGCGGCGACTCGTTCTTCGCCTCCTGAGGGACGGGGAATTCGCGTGAGGGGCTCGAACCAGCGGAGCACCTGGGCAGTGGGATCAGATGTGGCCAAGGGTCACCTCCGAGCCCCCATAGCGTGGTTACCTTCGAGTCGTGCTCTTGCTGTTGCTCGCATGTGTCGCCAGCGGAACCACCTGGGTCGAGGTCGCCTCGCCCGCGCTCGATGCGGATCAGCAGCTGGCGCTCGAGCGGCTGAACCGCGTGCGCTCGGACCCCCCGAGCTGCGTCGACGACTTCGAGGCCCTCTTCGAGGAGGAGGAGGCCCGCAGTCCTCGACAGTGTGACGACAGCCTGCGGTCCACCGTGGGGCCGCTGCGCAAGGCCGAGTCCCGTCCCCCTCTGGCGCCGGTGAGCGCGCTGGTCGAGGTCGCAGAGGCCCACGCCACGGCCATGGCCACCGGCGGCTGGTTCAACCACGTCGATCCCCAGGGGATCGGCCCCAACGAGCGCCTCCGCCGGGCGGGGGTCGCCCTGGATGTGCGCGTGCCCTCCGACGGACGCGTGTACCTGTACGGGGCCGGGCAGCGGGACAACCAGGTGGAGTCGCTCTACTCCCGGTCGGCCTTCACCACCGGCGAGGTGGGCGATCCCGAGCTTCACGAGTGGTCCTCTGGCATCGACTCGCTGATCGTCGATCGCTGCGTGAACGGCCGGGGTCATCGGGACCACGTCCTCGGTCGCACCGTCCTCTCCGAGCAGGACCGCGAGGTCGGCATCGGCACGGCGACGGCGCTCGCCCAGCACCCCACCGATCCACGCTTTGGCGGCTGGACCCTCCGGCTGGTGGTGCTCACCCGGGCTCGACTCGAGGGTGACTTCTTCCTGGTGGGATCGGTCTTTTCGGACAAGGACGGCGACGGCCGCTACTCCGCCGGAGAGGGCCTCGGGGACGTGCTCGTGGAACTCGCCGAGCTCTCCATCCGCACAAGGACCGCCCCAGGCGGCGGCTTCGTGATCCCCGTGCCCGACGGGACCCGCGGGACCCTCAGCGCCCAGACCACCTCTGTGGAGGTCGAGGTCTCCGGCGCCAACCTGTCGGTGCCGCTTCCGCTCTGAGGCCCGCGACGATCCACGCCTGTCGGCATCCCGACGTCAGCGACGGCAGCGGTGAGATCGACCAGGGTGCGGCGCCCTAGAGGGCCCAGACGCCGCCCGCCTCGCTGGCGCTGCCGTCCTCTAGGGGAGCGCTGGCCACGAGCTCGTCGAGGCCGCCGGCTTCCCCGCTGCCGCGATCGAGCGAGACGCCGTCGAGGTGCCCGAGCACGCCTTCTCCCACTTCCTCTTCAGCGGAGACAAGCCGTGGATGAGCCTGGTGGCGACCCGGACCCACAAGTACGTGCGCTACTACCGGAGCTCCAGCTCCACGGTCTTCGACACGGAGCTCTACGACACGGACAACGATCCCTGGGAGAGCTCCTCGGTCGCGGACGACCCGAGCTACGCAACCCTCGCGTCCGAGCTCGACTCGGCCCTCGAGGAGCACCTCGCGGCCATGATGGAGCCCCTCTTCCCGGTGGATCGGAACCAGATCACCTGGGAGCCGGCCGAGGCGATCGATCTCAGGCTGGATTCGGATACAAACCCCCGATGGCCCCAAACGCCGAGCTGACCACGCCCTGGGTCGTCGTCTCCTTCCTCATCAGAGGTGTCGCCATCGCCTCGGTCTCCCTGGCGCTGGCTGGCCTCGCGATGAACTTCCCGTGGCGGGAGCACGCCGGTCTCGGAGCCGGGATGGCGGCCCTGAGCCTGGCGGCTGTCGGCTTGCTGGTCTTCGTGCTGCTGTACTTCGGCGAGTCCCGATGGGTCTCTGCTGGCTGGCTGGTGCTCTCCTTCGGTGTCGGCGTCGCCGGCGCCTTCGCGATGGACAGCGTGTCCGAGCAGCACATCCAGCTCGCCGAGCACACCGCAGAGGGCATGAGCCGGCGGCTCACCGGCCGGGTGATCGAGACCCGAGGTCTCGACTGGCTCCCCGCTGGTACCTCGTGCACGGTCGTGGTCGAGGGCAGCCCGGGACTCGTCAAGTGGACCGAAAGAGGCTGGTCTCAGCCCTCCTCCGATGACCCGGAGCACCTCGGCCCCTGCCGCGTCCAGGTCCTCTGCGCCGAGGCGACCCTCTACGGGGCGGGGACGGCCGGCTACCTGCGGACCTGCGTCCTCGGAGACGACGCCTCGCTCGAGGCCCGGGACACCGAGGGCGTGGCCACTGACAGCGACCCCGTCATGAGCCTGTCGACGACGGCGGGCCATCTCGAGGTGCAGGACGACAGCCAGGGCGGAGCGGCCCCCTACGCCGTGGTGATAGCGCTCGAGCAGTCCCCTTGAGCCTGGAGCGCCAGGCCGCTGAGTTGCCCAGGCACAGCGGCGTCTACCTCTTTCGGGACGCCGAGAGCGCCGTGCTCTACGTCGGCAAGGCCAAGGACCTGCGCGCGCGAGTCCGCCAGTACCTCTCGGGCCAGGACGAGCGCTTCATGGTGCGCTTCCTCGTCGAGCAGTCCCAGAGCGTCGATGTCGTGCTGACGGACACGGAGAAGGAGGCGCTGATCCTCGAGAACACCCTGATCAAGCAGCATCGGCCGCCGTACAACGTCAAGCTTCGAGACGACAAGAACTTCCTCCACATCCGCATCGACCCCCGAGTGCAGTGGCCGATGTTCACGATGGTGCGCCGCATCCGGGCCGACGGAGCGAAGACCTTCGGCCCATACTCATCGGCCCAGAAGGCCAGGCGGACACTGGCTTTCTTGCAGCGCAGCTTCCCACTGCGGACCTGCAGCGACGCGGTGCTGAGGTCTCGTCGGAAGCCCTGTCTGCTCCACCAGATGAGCCGCTGCGTCGCTCCCTGCGTGGAGGGCCACACCACCCCCGAGCGGTACCAGGGCCTCGTCGAAGAGGCGACGCTGGTGCTGTCGGGTCGACGCCAGGACGCCCTTCTGCTGGTCCGAAGCCGCATGCGGGCCGCCGCCGAGGCCGAGGTCTTCGAGGAGGCCGCGCGCCTGCGGGACCTCGCTCGGGAGATCGAGGCGACCCTGGAGCGGCAGAAGGTGGTCGACCGCAAGCTCTCCAACCGAGACGTGTGGGGGGTCTTCCGAGAGGGTGACCTCGGCGCCATCGCGGTCTTGCCCGTGCGCGGCGGCATGCTCCGGGAGCCCTGGTTCCTGAGCATCCGCGGCGAGCCGGGGCCGCTGCCAGAGTGCCTGTCGGGCTGGTTGATGGCCGCCTACTCCGACGGGGGAGCACCGCCAGAGGTCCTGCTGCCCGAGCTCCCCGAAGAACACGAGGTCCTCTTGGAGCTCCTTCGCGAGGCCCGCGGCGGACGCCTCGCCCTCGTCGTCCCTCTTCGCGGCGACAAGAGGAGGCTCCTGGAGCTCGCCGAGGCCAACGCGCGGGATCGCTTTCGCCGAGAGGTGGACGAGGGACAGCGCCGCCACAAGACCCTGTCCGAGCTCGCGGACCTCGTCGGCCTCGACGCTCCCCCGCACCGGATCGAGTGCGTCGACAACAGCAACATCCAGGGTCACGACCCTGTCGCCAGCTGTGTGGTCTTCCTCGACGGCAGACCTGCCAAGAAGGAGTACCGCCACTACCGCATCAAGACGGTCATCGGGCCGGACGACTACGCCTCGATGAAGGAGGTGCTCACCCGCCGCTTCACCCGAGCTGCCAGAGAGGGCCTGTTCCCCGATCTGTTGGTCGTCGACGGCGGAAGAGGACAGCTCGGAGTCGCGCTCGACGTGCTGTCCGAGCTCGGACTCGAGGACCAGGCGGTGGTGGGCCTCGCCAAGCCCCGGGCCGAGCGCCTTCGAGGCGAGACCGACGCGGTCGACAAGATCCTGGTCCCCGGCGTCGACGAGCTCGTCCGCCTGCCCGACAACAGCCCGGTGCTCAACCTGCTGCGCCACCTCCGCGACGAGTCCCACCGCTTCGCCATCGCGTTTCACCGTCGCTCACGGCGGGTCTCTACGCTGAGGAGCAAGCTCGACGGCATCCCGGGTGTGGGCCCACGCCGCCGAAAGGCCCTGCTGACCCACTTCGGGAGCATGAAGAAGGTGGCCGCCGCCAGCGCCGAGGAGATCGCCGGCTGCCCGGGCATCGGGCCCGCGCTTGCGGCGGAGATCAACAAGTCGCTGGCATGAGTCCAGATTCGGTCACCGTCCGCGTTTGGTGGATCGGTGAGGCCCTTTCGGGCTCCCCGGCTAGCCGTCGCCGTCGAAGTGGTATGGGTCCTTCGCTGACAGGTCAGCGGCAGTGAGCTCCCGGCAGCTGTTCAGCTCCCCCTTGTGGATGCACAGCTCGTGGCTCCCTTCGTCGTCCGGTAGCGGCACTTCGGCGGGGGCCTTGCCGTAGTCGGAACCGTCGAAGGTGATGCGAGCGTTCGCCGGGTCCGTCGTGACCATGACCCACTCGCCCTCGCGCACCACGGCGGTGCTCGACCCGTTGTCGACCGTGGCCGGAGCGTCTTCGGCGGCCTCCGGGGTGTCGTCACCGGACAAGGCCACCCAGGCGCCGCCCAGCAGCACGAGCGCGAGCACCACCGCTACGCCGAGCTTGCCCTTGGAGGGCGGGTCCTGTTCGATCGGCATCCTGCGAGCTGGGGTGCTCGGCAGGACCTTGGAGATGTCCTGGGTCGAGCGCGGCTTGGTCTGCTCAGCGCCCCACTTTCCGCTCCCGAGCTCCTGTTCCCGCTTGCTGCTGTCCCTGCTGACGCCGACCTCGCCGAGCATCCAGTCACCACCCCGGTCGCGGCCGCCGAGGATGCTGTTGACCTCGCCCGCTCCGAAGAGGATGTCGCTCGATGCCTCCTCCTGGAGCGGCTCCTCCGCGCGCTCCTTCGACGGCTGCTCGGGCTCGTCGACGACCTGCCTGACGAAGGTCTTGCCGGGCTGTTGGACGATTGGCTTCTTGGGTGGAACGGCCGGCTCGATGGGGCCGTCGAAGTCCTCGGTCTCGTCGGTCGGCTCGAGCGGCCTGGTCTGCGCCGCTTTCTTCTGGGCCTTCTTGCGATCTGCCTCGACGCGGGCAGCTTCTTTCTTGCGGGCCTCGGCCTCGGCCTTCTTTCGGGCCTTCTCTCGAGCCTCTTCGGCCTTCTCTCGAGCGTCCTGGTCCGCTCTGCGGCGAGCTTCGGCCTTCGCGGCGCGGTGGGCATCCTCCTCGGCCCGCTTGCGCACGGCCTCCGCCTCCGCCTTCTTCCGGGCCTCTTCCTCCGCTCGACGCCGAGCCAGCGCTGCGGCGCGGGCGTGCGCGGCCTTCTTTCGAGCTTTCTCTTCGGCCTTCTTTCGAGCTTCGGCTTCCGTGGCGCGGCGGGCCTCCTCTGCCTTCCAGCGCTCCTCGGCCAGGCGAGCCGCTTCCTCCGCGGCACGGCGAGCTTCTTCCGCCTTGTCCCGCTCCTCTTCGGCCTTGCGCTGGACCTCCTCGATACGGCAGGCCTCCTCTTCGGCGGCCTTGCGGGCGGCTTCGGCAGCCTGGCGCGCCTTCTTGCTGGCCTCCTTCTCCGCTGCGATGCGGGCCTCCTCCGCGCGCCCCCGGGCCTTCTCCGCCGCGCGACGTCCCTCGTCGGCCTTCCGCGCAGCTTCACCCTCGAGACGAGCGCGTTCCTCGGCCTCGCGGCGGGCCTCTTCGGCGGCGTGGCGCTCGGCCTCGCGCTGGCGCGCTTCCTCGGCGGCACGGGCCTCGTCCTCGGCCTTCCTGCGGGCGTCGACCGCGTCGCGACACATCTGCTCCAAACGCTCGCGTTCCTCGCTGAGCTCCTGCAGTTGCGCTTCGACGGCAACGTTGCGGGCTTCCTCGGTGGCCCGACGAGCATTGGCCTCCTCCTGCTCGCGACGCGCCTGCTCTTCGAGGCGCTGGCGAACCTCCTCCTCGACCCGACGGCGGGTCTCCTCCTCGACTTCCCTGCGAAGCTCGGCTTCGCGCTCGGCGGCGGCCACCTTGGCGGCGGCCTCGCGCTTCTCGGCCTCCAGACGAGCCTCGGCCTGCCGGATGGCCTCGGCGGCTTCGGCCTGAACCGCCACTTCTCGTTTGGCATCGTCTGCGCGACGGGCTTCGTCAGCGCGTCGAGCCTCCTCGAGGCGCCTTCGCTTCGACTCACGACGGGCGTCGTCCTCGTCCTGGCCCCGGGTGACCACCCGCGGGCTCCGGCCCAGCACGCTTGGCGCTGTGGTGGGGGCGGGGGGAGCGACCTCGACCACGCCGAGGCTGCGCAGCGCGCGCCCGACACCGACCTCCTCGAGCAGCTCGACGACCAAGGCGTCCGGATCCAGCTGCGAGGTGTGGAAGAGGGCGGACAGAGCCTGGACGAGCGCTCGAGCAGGGTGCAGCCGGAGGCGGGAACGCTCGCGCAGCATGCCGGTGAGCACGAGCATTGCGCGGTTGGCGTCGAGCCCCTCGAGCTCGACCGGCGCGACCATCTTGGGGGGCCACACCTCGCCCTGCAGGTAGCGCACGACGGCTCCGAGTACTCTGCAGTCGGTCGCAGGCCCGATGTCGTCGCCGCCCGGCTCGGTCATCGCGGGGAAGTGCAACGCTGGCCGAATCCGCAGCACGCCGCCCTCGTCGAAGCCGATCCCCTCGGGGTGCAGGTGCCCGTGCCAGCTGCTCGTGTCATGGACACCGCGCAGGGCCTCGGCCACCAGGAGTACGATCGCGAAGGCAGCGGGGTCCTCGAGCGGACGCCGGAGCGCCGTGAGGGGGACCTTGAGGGCGGAACGGCTGACCACCCAGGCCTCGCCATCCTCGACTCCCCAGGTCAACTCCGCGAAGGGGCCCCCGCGGGGCAAGGACGCGGCCTCTGCCGCCAGCACTTCGGGGCCCAGGAAGATCTCTGCGGTGCCGCTGTCGCCTTCGGCGGACCAGCGCTGCACGTCGCGGCGAGAGGACTGCAGGCGGTTCGTCGGACGGAAGCCGGCGAAGGTCCGCGCCTGCGGGTTGGGAGCGGCCATCGGCGTCGAGCATAACCGGGCTCGAACCTCCGGTGAGCTTCCCGACGCCGAGCCTGTTGATCGGCGTCGATCCGGTGGTTAGCCCCGGAGGCCCCCGCCATGGCATTGGCGGGGCACGGAGAGAGCAATGAACCGCGTCGAGGATGCCATCCAGAAGGGTCGCTGCGTCATCGCGTTTGGCGGCCGCACACTGGCTGAAGACAACGTGCTCGTGGAGCTTCGCCGGCGCAGCGGCATTCCAGCGGTCATGTTGGGCGGGGACGCCGTCCAGCCGGCTCAGGCCTTGAGCGCAGAGGCCATCGCGCCCGCGACCGCCAGCCAAGGCGGCATCCTTGTGCTGATCGAGCCGGACGCGGGCACCGACGGGCGAGCGCTCGAGAGCCTCGGCGGTCTGCTCAAGGCGGCCCCGAACAAGCCTCGCGTGCACATCGTGGCGCGCGCCTTCAACCCCTTCCTCCTTCCGATGTCGATGCGCCTGTTGAAGCTCGACCAGCACAAGGTCCGAGCGAAGGACTTCATGGCGCGACTGCCCATGGTCGCCCCCGGGGGACCGGCCCCGGACAAGAAGAAGGCGAAGAAGCAGAAGAGCGGTCCTCGGGCGCCACGGATCGAATTCATCGGGCGTGAGGAGGAGCTGGCGGAGCTCGCCCACGTCCTCTCCGAGCCTGGCCCGGTCGCGGTCGTCGGCCACCCGGGCGTCGGTCGTACCTGGCTCGTCGAGAAGGCACTGGAGGCCTCGGAGCTCCGACGCCTGCCCGACTTCCTGGTCGAGGACGGCTCCGGCTTCGACACCCTCGCGGCTCGCATCGCCGAGGCCAGCGGGGACGACGCGGTCAAGAAGCTGGTGCGGAGCGGCGAGCGCGCACCGATGGACGTGATCGAGGGGCTCACCGCCGCCATGGAGGGCGAGGCCTTCGAGAACACGGCGATGGTCTTCCGCAACCTGCGCTACTTGCAGCACCCGGACGGCTCCATCGCGCGGCGGGACCGGCTCAGCCTGTTTGTCATGGCGCTGTTGAGACGCCCCACGCTGTGCCGGGTGGTGTTCGTGACGGATCGCAAGCCCGCGCTCTACGGAGACGGGCAGACAGCCGCGATCCGAGTCGTCGCGCTCGGTGGTCTGCGTGGAAAGGACCTCCATGCCATCTGGGAGGCCTACGGGGCCAGCGAGGTCGATCGCGCCAAGATGGGCCAGGTGTTCTCAACTACCGGCGGTCACGCCCTCGCCAACCGCGCCTTCGCGATCGCCTGGGCGGGGAAGAAGGACGACGGGCTCATCGACGGGAAGAAGTTCCTGAAGCTGACCGAGCGCAACGTCGAGCCGCTCTCCCGCCACCTGATGCGGCGGGTCGAGAAGCTGCCCTCCAGTCTCTCTCGCGCCCTGGCTACGGCGGCGCACGCCAGCCTCCCCGTCAGCGGACGAGAGCTCAGCGAGCTGGGTCTGAACCGGGAACGTCGCACCGAGCTGCTCGTCGCCGGCCTGCTGGACGCCCTGCCGGTCGGTGAGCCTCGCGAGTACCGGGTCCACCCCCTCGTCAGGCGCACGATGCATCCCCGCGCCCTGTCCGACTTCGACACGCTCGAGGTCCTTGGCCGCTTGCAGCGCCAGCGCGCGGAGGCGGCCGAGGGTGTCGACGCCCTCGCCTGGCACCAGCGGGCCAACCGCACCCTGACCGCGGCCCGCCGGCGTCGGGGACTTCGGGATGTCGGCTACCCCGACAACGACGGGGCGCTGGATTCCGTTCGCGGCATCCTCCGCAACCAGAAGAACCCGCGCTTCGACGTCGCGCTGCAGATCATCCGGCCCGTCCGTCGGAGCGCCCCTCGGGACCCCGAGGCCGCCTGCCTCGAGGCCTGGGTGCTGCACTACAACGACAAGACCGACGAGGCCGAGGCGGTCTTCGCCGACGCCCGGACCAACGCAGCCACTCCAGAGGTCTTCCACACAGAGGCCAGCTGGCGCCTCGAGCGCCGACAGAAGGGTGATGTGCAGAAGGCAGCGGAGGCCCTGCAAGCGGGCACGGCGGTCTTCCCCGGCGACGGCACGCTCTGGCGTCGCCTCGGGGCGATCCAGCAGGTGGAGCTCAACCGCCAGAAGGACGCCGAGGCGTCGTTCCGCAAGTCCCTGGAGGTCGAGCCCGGAGCACCAGAGGCCTGGTCCCGCTTGGGCGAGGTCCTGCTGGCGCAGGGCCCGGAGAGGCACGCCGACGCCGAGCAGGCGATCCGCTACGCCCTCGGGCTGGAGCCCGAGCGCCCGACCCATGGCTACCGCCTCGCGCGCTTGCTGCGCCGTCGCGCGCTGGTGGCAGAGGACGCAGAGACCCGCGCCGCGCTCAACGCCGAGGCAAAGGCCGGCCTGGAGAAGGCCGTCCAGGCCCATCCTCGCAACCCCGGCCCCTACCTGGAGCTGGCGGAGCTGCTGCTCGAGCTCGGGGAGTCCCTCGATCGCGCCGAGTGGTGTGCGCGCAAGGCCGCGAAGATCCGCAAGACGCCAGCAGGTCAGGTCCTGAAGGCGCGCATCCTCGCCCGGACCGGTCGCACCGCAGAGGCAGAGGCCGCCATCCAGCGCCTCGCCGGCCAGAAGGGCAGCCAGCACCAGGCGCACGCTGCGCTATCGGAGCTGTTCTTCGCCCAGCGCAAGGTCTTCGCCGCGGATCAGGAGCTGCACAAGGCCATACAGCTGTGTCCCGAGAGCAGCCCGGCGTTTTCCCGCTACAAGCTCGAGAAGGCACGCCTCGAGCTCTTGATCTCCAGCGGCCAGGCCACGGAGATCGAGCGCCAGGCGGACCAGGAGCAGACGGCCATCGCTGATGCCGCTGCGGCCGAGGTCAAGACGACCCACGACCGCGGCACCGTGGTGCGCCGAAAGGGAAAGAAGGACAAGGGCGACGTCGTCGTCGGAGATCTCGGCAGCCAGACCGTTCCCCTGAAGCAGGCCCAGGAGACCCCGGTGGAAGCCCAGGAGATCCCGGTCGAGGAGACCCCGGTGGAGGCCCAGGAGATCCCGGTCGACGAGACCCCGGTGGAAGCCCAGGAGCCCCCGGTGGAGGAGACCCCGGTGGAGGAGACCCCGGTGGAAGCCCAGGAGACCCCCAAGACCGCGCCAGAGGCGCAGTCCGCGGAGCCCTCGGCGCCAGAGCCCGTCGAAGAGGCGTGAAGAGAGTGCGATCGGGCTGAAAGAAAGGAACCGCTCGTACGTCTACCGGTCGGAACCAGAGGTGCACATCTGCTGCACGAAGGTTCACCCGCGTTTCAACTCGATCCCGAGCCTGTCGCGGGTAGCTTGGAAGCACTGGGGACCTTGATGCATCTCGTCCACACCTCGTCCACCTTCCTCCTCCTCGGACTCGCTTGGGTGATGGCCCTGTCCATCATCTTCCGGCCCTCCTGGCAGCTTCGTCCCTCGCTCACCCAGGCCCTCTTCGCCGGGGCATTGGCCGTCGAAGCAGCCCTCTGCATCGGTCTCTGGGAGATCGAGGCCTCTCCCGGACTGTCGACCTGGACCCCGATGCTGGTCCTCGCCGCGGGTGGCGCGATGGCCGTCGGCGCGCTCAGGCGTGGCCGAACCCCGGCCGAAGTCCGCTCGATCCGCCACTGGCGCGGGGGCATCGCCCTGTTCGCTGTCGGCGCCCTCGTGGCCAACTGGAAGCGGCTGGAGGCCCTCGAGTACCTCGGCCGCACCAGCCTCGAGCAGGACCTCATCGCCAACGCGACCGGGATCGCGGGCTTCGCCGCCCTCGCCCTGATCGTCGTGGCCGCTGCACCCGTGATCGCCGTCCACCGTCAGCGCTGGCTCCGGCGTGCCGCCGTGCCGCTGGCGGCCGCGCTCATCCTGGGACTTCCCTTCCTCTTTGCTCCCGCGGCGCTGGCCATCGACGCTACCTGTGAGAGCTCGGTGGGCATCGAGAAGGCCTGGTGTCGGCGAAGCAGCTCCGGTCACGTCGTCGAGAGCTACGCCCTTCGCAGTGAGGGCTGGTATCCGGACGGCGGCGTCCTCACGAGCCAGTCCGCTCGCCTGGCTGGTCGAGTCCCCATCGACGAGGACACCTGGTACGAGGGCTTCGCCAAGGGTGACGGGACAGGACTCCGCGTCGGGAGCGCCCTGGCGATCGACGGCTACGTGACGCCGGAGCGATTCACGACCAACCTCGTCAACGGCCTCGACGACATAGAGGACTGCTTCGTCCGGGCAGAGAAGCGCGGCGCCATCGAGCCGGGCACCCACGAGCTCATGCTCCACGCCGAGTACTCCGAGCTCACCTCGGCCTATGTCGAGTCCGGCGACGCCGACCTCGACCTCTGCGTCGCCGACACTCGCTGGCTCTCCAACCTCGGCAAATCCGGGGCGACCGACGTGGCGGTGGAGCTCGTCTACCCGGGCCAGGGCACAGAGGTCGCCCAGCGCTGACCCAGAGTCAGGGTGCGCGCATGTCCGATCCAGCCGGGCTCCTGCAGCGCGTCCCCGAGTTCGCCCGGGGCTGCGGCAGCTGGCCCGACACCCTGACGTAGGATCGCTCCGTGCTGTTGATCCTGCTCAGTTGCCTGACGGCGCCGGCTTCCTACCGGGCCCTCGTCCGCGACGTCATCGACGCCGACGGGGATGGCTTCTACGACGAGGAACAGTGGGCTGGAGACGAGCACCTCGACGACCTCGACCTGCTCCCAGGGGATTGCAACGACGACGACCCGTTGGTGAACCCGGACGCGGAGGAGATCTGCGACGGCGTCGACAACGACTGCGATGGTGGGACCGACGAGGACCTCGAGGAGCTCGTCGGCTGGTACATCGACGATGACCGGGACGGCTTTGGCGACCCCGACCAGCCCCTCGGGGCCTGCCCCTTCCCGGACAACGCGGTGGAGGACGACACGGACTGCGACGACGCCGACGCCGGTGTCTTCCCCGGCGCCGCAGAGGCCTGCAACGGCGTCGACGACGACTGCGACGGCGAGCCCGACGATGGCGCGATGATCACCTGGTACGAAGACCCGGACGCCGACGGCTACGGCTCCGGGACGGCGACGGAGACCTGCGACCCCGGCGAGGGCTACGCCCAGGAGCCCGGCGACTGCGACGAGTCGGACCCCGACATCAACCCTGGCGAGACCGAGGTCTGCAACGACGGCATCGACAACGACTGCGACGAGACCACCGACTGCCGCTGGTCTGGGGTGGTGTCCGCCGAGACCCTCGACATTGTCTACGGGGAGGTCGACGGGGACTCATTCGGCGCCCGTCTGGCATTGGGTGACATCGACGGCGCAGCCGCCAACGACCTGCTGGTGAGTGCAGCTGACGCGTGGGTAGAGGGCGAGGAGCCAGGTAAGGTCTATCTCTTCAAGGATGGCTTGGCGGCCACCGCCACGGACGCCCACAGCATCTTCATCGGCCCCGAAGACCAAAGCGGATTCGGAGTTGGCGTCGACCTCTTCGATCTTGACGGAGACTCTCGCGATGAGGTGATCGTGGGTGGAGACCGCGCTGGCGGAACTGTTCACGTGTTCACGCGGCCGTGGAACGAGCTGAGCGAGGCCTCGACTGCGACGACGGTGTTCACGCCGTCGGGCAGCTCGGGGCGGTTCGGACACGCCGTAGCTGGCTTCGTCGACATCGACGGAGCCGGGACACCTGGAATTGGTGTGGGCGCCATCTCCGCGTCCACCACGGGCGGGATCTATGCTGTCCCGTATCAGGGCAGCGGCGAGTTCGACCCCGTGAGCACGGGCACGCTCGTCCTGGGAGAGGGCGACGGCGACGAGCTCGGTGAGGTGGTCACCCGGGGAGATCTCGACGGCGACGGAGTTCCCGAGTTGTTGGCTTCAGCTCCCGGCTCTGATCGGGTCTCGGACGAAGGGGGAGCGGCCTACGTGTTCGAGCTTCCGCTGTCCTCGACCGACATCGGCGATGCACGGTCCGTCATCGGAGGCGCCATCGAGAACGGCCGCCTCGAGGGCATCAACATCTCCGACCTGGACGACGACGGCGTAGACGACCTCTTCCTCGGCGCGCCGGCTACAGGCTGGGATCCGGCAGGGACCTTGTATGTCTTCACCGATCTGGAGTCAGGGGCTGTTTCGACGGCGACCGCGGACTTGAGGGTCGACGGAGAGACCGCCTACGGCGGTTTCGGCTATCGGGGCCTCGTGCTCGACCTCGACAACACGGGCGGGCCGGATCTGGCTGTCGCTGCCTCTTTGGAGGGGGCTGTCTACCTGTTCTATGACGCAGCCGCGTCGGGCGTGCTCACCGCAAGCGATGCAGACGGCCATGTCGAGCTCACCTCGACGCAGAAGCTCCCGCTCGTCGCGACGCAGGCCTGGTCCCCCGACGGACAGACGCTGGTGTTTGGATGCAAGACCTGCGTGCTCGATTCCGCCAAGACCGGGGCTTTCCTCTGGCTGGATGCGTCAGGCCCGTGAGGCTACTGGCGCTGGCCTGCCACCCGACGTCCGACGCTGAGCTCATCGCAGAGTCCATCGCAGAGCTCACGGCAGGCCGTCCGAAAGCCGCCGCGGCCATCTGCCTTCAGGTTTCGCAAACCCAGGCAGCGGCAGAGTGCGCGTGGAGCGTGGCCGCTGTCGTTGCCGAGAGCGATCCGGCAGCAGCCACAGCAATCTGCCGGACTCTCTCCGGGGCACACGCCGACGAGTGCGCATTCGTAGTGGCAGAGGCATCGCAAGACCCTGAGCTCTGCTCGGGCACCGGTGGACTCGAGGTGAAGTGCCAGCTCCACTTCTACAGGGACGGGCTGAGCGCATGGGTGCCTCCGGACGCCCGCGTCGGCCAGGTTGATGGGCTTGCGCAGGAACACATGACTGCGTTGGGGCTAGCGGTGGAGACCGAGGCCGCCTGGTTCAGGACCTACCGGTACGTCCTCGCCCACACGGCAGAAGACACCACCACCGAAGAATGTCAGACGCTTGGACCGATTCGCGCAAGGGCGTGTGAGCGAGCTCTGGAGATGGACCAGGCGCGCCCTGGCACGCACCGCCCCTAGCCGCAGCTCTCGTACCACTCCGGGTCTTCGGGCTCCGGGAAGGGCTCGTCGGGGTCGATGCAGTTCTCTGTGTAGTCCTTCACCCACTCCTTGACCTCGGCGCGCGGCACCGGGCTCGGGTTCTCGGCGCAGGCCGCGTAGGGGCCCTCTTCGTAGAGCGCCATCCAGTCGTCCTGGCAGTCGCGCCAGGGTTGCTCCTGCTCGCACTTGCAGTGCGCCTTCGTGAGATCCGACCAGTAGTCGTCGACCGTGTAGGCGCAGGCCAGGAGGAGGAAGAGCACGGCGCCCACTAACACCTCGGAGCGCCTCGTCTATCGGGCATCACCGCGAGCGCGGAGACCCCTGCCCTGTTCGAGCCCTCAGGTCTGGGACAGCGCCTGCAGGGCGAAGGCCGTCTCGCTCGGTGCCAGCTCACCCCTGGCGCTCAGGGCCGCGATCTCGAGCCGCCTCAGGAAGGGATGGTCCGGCATCTGCTCCAGCGCTGGTCTCAGCACGGCGAGCGAGGCAGCGGGCCGGTCGTCGCGCAGCAACCTCACGGCGGCCTCGCGGGTGGTGTCCGCTTGGACCCGATCCCAGACGGAGGGGACCGCCGCCTCCCGCACGATCCTCAGCCACTCGGCCAGGCGCTGCGGGTCATAGAGGCAGTCCAAGGCCTCCTCGACGACCTTCTGGGCTTCTGTCGACCAGGAGGTCCTGGTACGGAGGGCCTCGAGCAGTCGACGCTGGAGCACATGGGGGCGCCACAGCGCGTGTGGATCCGCCGCCACTTCGGGCAGGAGCGCCAGCGGAGAGAACAGCAGCAAGGCCTCGCGGCGTCGATCCGGAGAGAAGAGCTCCAGCATGTTCACGTCATTCATGGCGCGGCAGGCAGTGGACCTCTCACGGGTCCGAACGAGAAGACGAGCGAATGCGGTCATGACCTGTCCTCCAGGGCGAGACGAAGTCGGGCGGCGATCAGATCGCGGGGATCGGGTCGATGTCGGCGAAGTCGAGAGAGCGCCGACCGAGAGCGCCGAAGACCACGGCGGACTTCGGCAGAGCTGAGCCCAGCTTCGAGCGCCAACGCCAGCGCGACCGACACGGCCCGCAAGACCGGAGCGCTGCGACCGGGCAGCTCCGGCGCGACACAACAGGCGGCGGCAGAGGCCCGAGTCAGGCGCTCGATGCCATCGCTGGCGGCAGCCTCTCGAGGCTCCAGCGGACGGGGCTTCAGCCCGACCAGCGGGAAGACCTCGCGCATCCGCAGCCGAGGTAGCTCCTCGAAGAGGGCGAGACGATCGAGCCCCGGCAGGCGGCGAGCTCCGACGAGATCCTGGAAGCTGGAGCCGCTCCACGTGGCGTCCGGCCCCAGCCCCTTCTCCCCAGACTGCTGGTAGACGTAGCGCACCAGGAAGCGGAGGTAGGAGCGGGAGTCGACGAGCTCGGGATGGGCTCGCTTGAGCCTGAGCTCAGGTCTCAGGCCCCCCAGCCCAAGGCCCACGGATCGGCCGAGACGACCAGGTTGTCGCGCCCTGACCACGAGGTGGAGGTGGTCGTCGACGACGTTGAAGAGGAGGAGGCTGTCCCCGGCAAGCCGAGCCAGCATTCGCACGACGGCGCGGCGCTCGGACTCGGTGCGGGCGAGGGCCTTTCGACCCCGGACGGCGATGGTGAGGTGGACGATCATGGCCGCCCACAACGCAAGTCCTGCGCCACACGGGATCCCGCATACTTGTAGCGTCGGCGGTGGCGATTCCGGCGGAACGCGGTCACCCAGCCGGCGACACCTCGCCAGGCACTGTCACGCTTCTGCCTCGGTTCTCGAGAACCCCCGGCGATGTGCAACATCTCGTCCGCTTCTGTGAGGCCCCGGCGGTCAGGGTCGGCGAACGCCTCGTGTGAGGCCCCGGCGGTCAGGGTCGGCGAGCGCCCTGCCTCGTGCCTGACAGTGCCTCGTCCCGGCACGGAGAGGGCCCGGGCGAGGATCTCGTCGCCTCGCACGCAGGCCGCACCGCTCCTACCGGGCCGGCGATGTGCGTGACCTCGACCCAGGTCCACCAGAGACCCGGCCGCTGCTCAGAGTTCCCCCGAGAGCTCCAAGGCGTACTGTTCCAGGGCCCGAAGCTGGTCGCGCACGCTGGCGGCGGCTTCGTACTCCAGCTTCTGGGCGTGGGCCTTCATCTCCGCGCGGAGGGACCTGAGCTTCTTGGGGATGTCCTCCAGTTCGAGATCCTCGAAGCCCTCTGGGGCGGCTTCCGCCTGCTCCTTTCGGTCCTTCGGGATCTCCACCGTGTCCGAGAGCAGCTGGGCCAGTGGGCTCTCGATCGCGCGCTTGATGGTCGCTGGTGTGATGCCGTGCTCCGCGTTCCACTCCTCCTGGATGGCGCGCCGGCGGTCGGTCTCGTCGATGGCGAGCTTCATCGCGTCGGTGATCTTGTCCCCGTAGAGGATGCAGCGTCCTTCGACGTTTCGAGCTGCTCGGCCGATGGTCTGGATCAAGCTGCGCCCGCTGCGCAGGAAGCCCTCGCGGTCGGCGTCGAGGATGGCGACCAGCGCCACCTCTGGCAGATCCAGGCCCTCCCGGAGCAGGTTGATGCCGACGAGCACGTCGAACTCACCAGCCCGCAGGTCTCGCAGGATGTCCATGCGCTCGAGCGTGTCGACGTCGCTGTGGAGGTAGCGGATCCGGACTCCGAGCTCCCGGTAGTAGTCGGTCAGCTCCTGGGCCATGCGCTTGGTCAAGGTCGTCACGAGCACGCGATGACCCCCCGCGACGACCTCGCGGATCTCGTCGAGGAGGTCGTCGACCTCGCCCTTGGCAGGGCGCACCTCGACCTCCGGGTCGAGCAGGCCGGTGGGTCGGATGACCTGCTCGGTCACCAGGCCCCCGGTCTTGTCCAGCTCGTAGGGGCCCGGGGTGGCCGAGACATAGATGACCTGGTTGACGCGTTGTTCGAGCTCGTCGAAGCGCAGCGGCCGGTTGTCCAGCGCCGATGGCAGGCGGAAGCCGTGGCGGACCAGAGTCTCCTTTCGGGCCCGGTCGCCTCGGTACATGCCCCCCACCTGGGGAACGGCCACGTGGGACTCGTCGACGACGAGCAGCCAGTCATCTGGGAAGTACTCGATCAGGTTCGGCGGTGGCTCGCCCGAAGGCAGCCCGGTCAGGTGCCGGCTGTAGTTCTCTATGCCCGAGCAGTAGCCGAGCTCCTCGATCATCTCGAGGTCGAAGAGGGTGCGCTGCTCCAACCGCTGGGCCTCGAGCAGCTTGTCCTCGACCCGCAGCGTGCCGAGCCGCTCCAGGAGCTCCTCGCGGATGGTCCCCACGGCCTGCTCCACTCGCGACCGCGGCGTGACGTAGTGACTCGCCGGGAAGATGGTCGTGTACTGCATGGTCTCGGTCCGCACGCCCCGCAGCGGATCCGTCGCCGAGATGGCCTCGACCTCGTCCCCCCAGAGCTCCACGCGGATCGCCGCGTCCTGCGCATCTGCTGGGAAGATCTCGATGACGTCCCCCCGCGCCCGGAAGGTGCCCCTGCGGAAGTCCATCTCGTTCCGCGAGTACTGGATCTCCACCAGCTTGCGGAGGATGGCGTCCCGGTCGATCTGCTGGCCGACCTCGAGGCGCAGCATCATGCCGTCGTAGGCCTCTGGCGAGCCGAGGCCGTAGATGCAGCTCACCGACGCCACGATGACCACGTCCCGTCGGGTCAACAGGGCCTTCGTCGCCCGGTGACGGAGCTTGTCGATCTGGTCGTTGATCAGGCTGTCCTTCTCGATGTACGTGTCGCTCGAGGGGACGTAGGCCTCTGGCTGGTAGTAGTCGAAGTAGCTGACGAAGTACTCGACGGCGTTGTCGGGAAAGAGCCTCTTGAACTCGCCGTAGAGCTGGGCCGCGAGGGTCTTGTTGTGGGCGAGGACCAGGGTCGGGCGCTTCACACGGTCGATGACGTTCGCGATCGTCAGGGTCTTGCCCGAGCCGGTGATGCCCAAGAGCACCTGGTGCTGCCTCGGCTCGTTCAAGCCCTCGACGAGCTCCTCGATGGCTCGGGGCTGGTCCCCGGCGGGAGCGAAAGGCGACTGGAGGCGCAGCTCGGGCATGGTGTCGGTCTATCCCACCGAGCGACCAGGAACTGACCGGGTCAGTAGACGCTGTTGGGGGTGACCATCACGGTGTTGATGGACTTCGTCGCCGTGTAGATCGCGGGGTTGCCGTCTCCGTCGACGTCGATCATGCCGGTGACGATGAAGTCACAGCAGCCGAGCGTGTCGACCTGGTAGGTGCCTCGAACCTCGCCGTCCGGCGCCCAACCGAGCTTGTCGAAGCCCTGGGAGCCGGTCCAGCGGACGGCGTTCTTCCCCAGCACGTGAGACGGTCGCGGAGCCGGCCGCGCCGGGATGAACTCGTCGAAGGCAGCGTCGTAGGTCATCTCCGCATTCTTGATGCCGTCCACGTTGGCGGGGACCTCCGCGCGTTTGGCCCGGTACTGCATGGCGACGAAGTTCGGGATGGCGATCGCTGCCAGGATCCCGATCACCGGCAGGCCCATGCACAGCACGATGACGATGACGATCCCGATCCCGATCGTGGCGCCAGCGCCTCCACCGTCGGACTTCTTCGCCTCGGAAGCGGGCGGCGGTTTTGCTGTCGGCTTGGACAGCAAGGGCTGAGAAGCCGAGGTCGGCATCGGACCCCCGCAGCCCGGACAGGTGGGGGCTCGGTCGCTGACTTCGCGGCCACAGTCGTTACAGCGGGTCAATCCCATCGCTCCCTCCGGAAGGCACCAGGATAGTCCAAAGCTCAGTAGGCGCTGGTCGGTGTCAACATCCGCGCGCTGTCCTCGCGCGTGGCGACGTAGTGCGCTGGCTCGCCGTCGGCGTCGATGTCGATCATGCCGTGGACCTCGAAGTCGTCTCCGAGATCGACCACCCAGCAGGCACCCCGGACCTGGCCATCCGGCGACCACCCGAGCTGCTCGAAGCCCCCCCATCCGGCCAGGGCACGGCCGCCCCGTCCAGCGCCGTCACGGGCCGCGGCGTCGGGTCCGGGATTCCCAGGTAGCTGTCGAAGGCGGCGGCGTAGGCCAACTCCGCGGCTCGGATGCCGTCGACGTTGGAAGGCACCTCTGCGCGCTTGGCGCGCCAGCCCATCTGGAGCATGCTCGGGATGGCGATGGCCGCCAGGAGGCCCACAACCACGATGAGCAGGACGCCCGCCCCGAGGACCCCGGCGACGATCCCCCCGATCGAGGAGGGCCGCTCTGTCGACGACATCGAGCCACCACAGTGGGGACAGCTGGTCCTGCGCTCGCTGACGTCGCCGCCGCAGTCCCTGCAGATCACTACGCCTATCGCGGCCTCCAGCGTCCACGATAGACCTACGGTGTGCTGCTCCTCTTCCTTGCATGCCAGCCAAGCGCCGATCCTCACTGGGTCGCGATGCAGACATGCCTAGCCATGCCGGGTCTGTACATGGACGGAGCCTCTCAGGCGCTGGCCAGCCGGGCCGTGGCGCAGGAGGAGCTCGAGATCTGGCGCGGTGACGCCAGCTACGGCGTCGAGGGCTACGGGCCGGTCTACGAAGAGCTCGGGCTCGAGGGCGTCGCCGTCATCCGCAGCAACTCCCTCTGCTCGGTCGACGAGGTCAGCGACTCCACCGCTACGGTCACGCGAAAGGAGCCCGACATCGAGGCGATGGACCCCTGGAAGATCAAGGAGGTCTGGAAGCTCGAGCTCGTGGCGCGAACCCACACCTTCGACATCGGGCCCTCTGATGAGGGCTACCGCGCCTTCCTCGGCCTGAGATCGAAGCGTGGCCTCGCCCTGTCCTCGGAGCTGCTGGTGGCCCAGGGCCGCTTCGACGAGGCCGTCGAGGAGTACCGCGCGCTCCACGCCGAGTTCCCCGACCCGCGCATCCTCTGGCGCATCCGCCAGATCGAAGCGAAGCGGTAGTCACTCCTCCAAGAGCGCGAACTCGTCGAAGTAGACCCCGCCGTTGCCATCGAAGCAGCCGGGGTCCTGGGCCTTGCACTGCCAGAAGATGAGCACGGCCTGCAGGATCGCGCTGTCTGTCGGAGCCGTGCCCTTCGCGGTCAGCTCGTGCCAGGTGCCGGTCGCCGAGTCCTTCGTGATCGGGTCGCTCTCCGCTTCGCCGAGGAGCTCGCCGTAGCCCTCCGAGTAGAACTTCAGCTCGAGCTGGGCGTAGGTGTGCGTCGCGGTCAGGGGGTCGTCTTCGTGGTGCCAGCCAGTAGCCGACAGCGTGTAGACCGAGCCCGCGGTGGCAGTCGTCTCCTGGTAGATCGCCGTGTCGTTCTCCACGCCCTCGTCCAGCCACTCCCCGTAGAGCTTCAGCGACTGCGAGCCCTCCGGCGCCGCGAAGGTGTCGGTGCTGTTGAAGAGGGTGTCGCCGGTCGCGACGATCTCGTAGTTGTCCTGGTCCGCCGTGTAGATCAACCAGTCGGCGAAGCCATCCTCGAAGCCGGGGTTCGAGAGCAGGTTGAGATCCGTGTCGGCGTCGGCGTCGGCGTCCGTGTCGCTGTCCGTGTCGCTGTCCGTGTCGCTGTCGGCGTCGCTGTCCGAGTCCGAGTCCGTGTCCGCGTCTGTCTCCGAAACGAGCCCGGAATCGAGGGCGTTCAGGCCGGTGCAGGCCCACAACAGAGCGAGTGTCATTCGAGCCTCCTCTTCAGCCGGATATCCTCCGACCTCTCGGAGGCTAGATGCTGCTTCTCCTGATGGCCTGCAACGGCGACACGGATCCCATCTACGAGGAGCTGGACAGCGATCCCTACGTTCCCTGGCCCGACTCCGGCGACGACGGGACCGACGAGGACGGGGACGGGTGGTCTGTCGAAGAGGGCGACTGCGACGACGACGACATCTACATCCACCCTGGTTGGGAGGAGTCCGACCAGGAGGGCAACCACACCGACGGCAAGGACAACGACTGCGACGGCACCATCGACGAGACCTTCCGGGGACTCGTCGTGCTCCAGCAGGGGCGCTGGGATCTCGGTACCAGTTCCAGGATCGTGCTCGTCGACAGCTTCGGCGAGACAGAGGAGGAGGTCGAGTTCCTCGATCTGAACGTCCAGCCCATCCAGTTCCAGGACAACTCGGGCAAGTGGTACGACTTCACCTTCGAGCTGGCCCCAGGTGTCTTCGACGGCTGGGCCGTGCTCGGCGAGGATCGGACCACCCACGGACGCCTCATGGTCGAGGTCAGCGAGACCGGCGAGGTCTCCCAGCTCGTCGACTTCAGCGACGCCGAGGCCTACCCCGGCGGCGCCTGGGGGATCGACGTCCACCCCGACGGCTACTACCTCGTCGCTGGCCTGACCGTGCTCTACAAGGTCGACCCGAGCGGGCAGGTCGAGACCGTCGCGGAGTTCCTCGACACCGACGGCGAGACCCCCCTGATGCTCGCCTTCGAGGTCGGTGTGGACAACATCACCGGTCAGATCGCGGTCTTCGGCTACTACGGCGGCGCGGCGCTGATCGATCCCGAGACCTTCGAGGTGACCTGGGTCATCCAGACGGACTTCGACAACATCACCCACAACATGTGGTCAGCCTCTCACTGGGACACCCGCGGCGGCTGGTACGCCGGCGGCCAGGACTCGGAGGGGTGGAAGGTCTTCCGGCTGAACGAGACCAACAGCGAGTGGGTCGAGAAGGCCGTCTTCGACGAGTCGTGGGAGCCTCACGCGATGACCGTCGACACGGTCTACGGCGAGTACTTCATGTCCGCCTACGGTGGCCAGTACCCCGTCGTCTGGGAGCTCGACGCCGAGACCGGCGAGCAGCCCAGCCAGTTCTTCGCGTCCCCTCACAGCGGCACCTACTTCCTGGACATGTGGGACCTCACGACCCGGTACTGAGGCAGGGGACTTTGCCTTCCGAGATGGTCGTGGTTTCATGACCGCGGAGACAGGACGTCCTCTGGAGTCGACAAAGATTGCCAACGCTGCCCGCACTCGATGACCTCCGATGCTTCGAGGCCGCAGCGGTCAGGCTGAACTTCCGGGCAGCCAGCAGCGCCGTCGGTCTGTCGCCGGCCGCCTTCAGCGAGCGCATCAAGCGCTTGGAGGACCGCCTCGGTGTCCGGCTCTTCAACCGCACCACCCGCCGCGTCCAGCTCACTCTGGAGGGCGAGCGCCTGCTCCCCCAGGCGCGCAGGACCCTGGCCGAGGCGAGGGCTTGCCTCGATCTCGGTGGCGGGCCGAGCCCCTTCGAGCTGACCCTCGGCGTCGGCTTCGAGTTGGGCCTGTCCTGGCTCGTTCCGGGCCTGGAGACCCTCCGTGAGGAGCGCCCCGAGCGCAGGCTCCACCTCACCTTCGGTGATGGCCAGGACCTCGTCCAAGCACTCGATCAGGGCCACGCCGATGCGGTGATCGGGAGCATGCAGCCGCCCTCACCCACTCTCGAGGCCGCGCTCCTGCACGAGGGACACCACCTGCTGGTGAGCTCGCCCGAGCTGGACATCGAGTCGCCAGAGGACGCCGCGGCCCTGACGCTGGTCGACATCTCTCCGAAGCTGCCGCTCTTCCAGTCTTGGCGACAAGCCCAGCCTGCCGAGCAGGTGTGGCGCTTCGGGTCGCATGAGTACATGGGCACGATCGGCGCGATCAAGGCTCGCCTGTTGGCTGGTGCCGGAGTCGCGGTGCTGCCCGAGTACTTCGTCCGCGAGGCCCTGACGGCTGGTGACCTCGTCGAGCGCACGCCCGGTCATCGCCCTCGCAGCGACTGGCTCCGTCTCCTCTGGCGACCGGATCACCCGCGCGCTGGGGAGCTGCAGTGCCTCGCGACGTCCCTCCGGGCGCTGCCCCTCTGATCGCTCACCGCTCCAAGCGCCCGAGCGCCGGCGCCTCCGCGAAGGCGCGCTTGTAGTCGGCGAAGCGTCCCCCTGCTGCGACGGCGTCGTAGAGAGCGCGGCCCTCCGGGGGGCCGCCCTGGGCGAGGACCGCCTCGACCCATGCCCACCTCGCCGACGTGGCGCGCACCTCGGCGGCGCCCTTCAGCCCTCGGCGCAGACGCCGCAAGCGCCGCTCGATCTGCTTCTGGCCCGCGAAGCCCGCGTCCACCAGCGGCGTCCCGAGCTTCGGCACGAAGGGGGCGATGCCCAGGGCGACGGGGTGGATGCTGGCGAGCTGTCGGGTGAAGGCGACGAGCTCGTCGATGTCCTCGTCCTGCTCCCCGGGGACGCCGACCATCATGTAGACCTTCAGGACCCGGAACCGGTGCTCCCGGGCCAGTTCGGCGCAGCGCAGCAGGTGCCGCTCGACGGTGCCCTTCTCCAGGTCCCGACGAAGCCGCTGGCTGGCGGCGTCGCTGGCGACGGTCAGGGTGGAGTAGCCCCCCGCCCGCAACAGCCGCGCGATGTCCGGCCTGAGGGCTACGCGATCCGCGCGCAGCGAGGAGATGCCCAGACCGACCCCGGCTTCGACCAGCCTATCGAGCAAGGGAACCAGCCCCGGGTGGTCGGAGATGGCGGCGCCGACGAGCCCGACCCGAGACGCGTAGGGAGGCACGAGCTCCAGGACGCGCTCCGGGCTCACCAGCCGCATGCCGCCGGAGGTCGAGCGACGCATCACGCAGAAGGTGCACTGGCGGTGGCAACCACGTTCGCCCTCGACGAGGAACATGTTGGAGAGCTCTGCATGAGGCGTGACGATCTGCGATCTCGCCGGAAGCAGCTCGTCAGGCGCCCTCGCGACCGGAACGAGGCCCTCGCGCCGAGAGGGCACGAGCCCCCCGGGCAGTCCCTCGATCACGCTGAGCCAGTCCTCGTCCCGCAGCGCCGCGTCCATCGCGGGCACGACCTGTTCGTCGGCCTCGCCGAGCAACAGGGCGTCGACGAAAGGGCTCAGCGGGAGGGGATTGCTGAAGGTCAGCGGGCCGCCGGCGAGGATGCGGGGATGCCGGTCCCCGCGGTCCTTTGACAGCGGCGGGATCCCGGCCAGCTCGAGGCACTTGATCAGCCCGGCCAGCTCGAGCTCGTAGGCGACGCTCACCCCAACCACCGGGAAGTGCGACAGGGGCGTCTCTGTCTCGATCGTGAGGAGCGGTCCGCGCCAGGCTCCGGGGTCGTCGGGCAACACGGCCCGCTCGACGGCGAAGCCCGCGTCGGACAGCAGGCGGTGGATCCACTGGAACCCCAGCGACGACATCGCGGCGCGGTAGGGCGAGGGGTACAGGAGCGCGACGCGCCGCGGTCCGGGCGAGAACGTCGAGCCTTGCTCTTCCGCGCGCCACGCGCGCAGCTGCCGGAGGGGATCCGCCATGGCCCCAGACTAACTGCGCCCGGTCCTGGCCCACCGCTTGCACTGACAGCCGGCAGGCACCCCGGGAATCCGATGGCGACTTCGTTGCCCCCCATGGCGATCAACCAGGGCCTGGCTACCGCGCGCAAGATGGCAGCCAAGGGGCAGCTGGAGCAGGCGCGCGGGGTCGCCAAGGCGCTCTTCGGCGCCGCCCAGGGTCACCCGGAGCTCGCGGCCGAGGCCCTCGGGCACCTCGGCTGCATCGACCTCGAGCGCGGGGATCTCGACGAGGCGGACCAGCGCCTTCAGACCGCCCTGCAGGGAGGCCTGGACGAGGACACGCGGGCTCGCTTCGAGGGCGCGCTCGCGGAGCTCTGGGCTCGGCTGGGGGACCCCGGAGGTCAGGCGCTCCTCGCCCAGGCCTTCCGTCGGGTGAGGTGCCCGGAACAGAGAGCCGTGCTCCTCTGCCGCGCAGGGAGCATCGCGATGCTCAACGGCGACCCGCTGGTCGGGATGGCGGCCCTGTGGGACGCCAGAGCAGCCAGGCGCGAGCTGGGCAGTGCACCCGAGCTCGACTGGGCGGTGGGGGGCCTCGAGTACACCCTGAACCCGAGCACGGAAGACACAGACAGCTGGGTCGCCTGATCGGGGTTTGCGCGCCTCAGGTGAGGCGCGCAGGTCGCATCACTCGCCGAGGCTCCAGAGGCCTTCGATGAGCGCGCAGTCGAGGCTGGATTCCTGGGCACCGGTGGCCCGGATCCAGTCGATCAGCTCGTCCATGGGGGCATCGGGGAGGACATCACCCTCCTGCAGGCTCACCGCGAGGGCCTTGCCCTTGTCGGTGGTGACCTTGGCGTCGGCCAGGGCGGCGTCGGTCTCGGCGTCGGTCTCGCCAGACTCGGTGATGGCCACGCAGAGGGCCTCGACGTCAGCCTTCTCTCCGCTGGAGGCGGAGGCTGCGGGTGCGTCCACTGCTGTGGGAACGTCGATCGAGATGTCCTCGACCTCTCCACCACCACATGCAAGGGCCATTGCGACCAGGGCGGCGCCACCAATGAGGGTACGGATCTTCACTACAACTCCCATGTCAAGGCCCGGTGCGTAACCAACTTCGCACTGCGAGGCTCGACCAATCGAGCGGCTTCAGCCGACGAGCCCATCCGGGAGCCGACCGCGCCTGCGCTTGTGCTTGTGGGCGGACTTCGGCCACTGGAGCACGTCGAGGGCGGTCCGTGCAGAGGTGGGCATCGAGGGGTCCAGCAGGATCACGATGAGTCGCTTCACGCCTTCTGCCCGCCGCCAGCCCGCGACCGGGCGCTCGTCGAGCAGGCTGCCGAGCACCCAGGCGACCGCGGAGAGGTCGCTCGCTGCGTCGCCGTCTCCCGCCATGGCAGCGGGACGCACCAGGACGGCCCGCGCCTCGTCCACGCCTACGTGCACCGTGTCCAGCGTGATGTTCCCGTGGATGAGGCCGTCGCCGTGCAGCACGACGAGGGCCTGCAGGAGCGACACCGCGACGCCGCGCACGAGGTCTTCGGACAGCGCGCCGCCAGCGGTGATCGCGCGGGCCGTCGGCTCCTCGGGAGTTCGACAGATCCGGTAGGACAGGCCGTCCTCATCTCCGACCACATCGATCCCGCCGAGGGCCTCGTGCTCCAGGCCCTGGAGGAGTCGGCTCCGGTCGATGAAGGACCGGGGCTCCCAGCGCTCGCCGAGCGCATCGGCGACGCCTCGCGCGACGATGCGCCCCTCCGTGTCGACTCCCAGCGCCTCACAGCTCGAGAACTGTCCGTCCCGGGCCAACATGCGACCGAGCAACCAGCGCTCGATGGCTGGAGGCTCGCAGACGAGGCACGCGCAGGAGGCGCAGGAGATGCCGCAGCGCGCGCAGCGCGGGAGTCGCTCCATTCGATGCCCTGGCAGGAGTGCGCCCCCAGAATCGCAGTGTCTCGAACAATCGAGGTTTCCCTGCGATTTCGATCGCGCCTCGTCGGTCACGTTAGGATCTCCGCACTCTCGGAGTCCATGTGCCGCTGCTGCTCGCACTCTTCGCCTGCCAGACCCGCTCTGGCGACCTCATGACGATGTTCACGCCCAAGGCCGTCGAGACCTCGGCCGAAGCGGTGGTCTCGGGCGCGGAGCCGATCATCGACGAGGCCTTCGCGGCGCGTCGTAGCCAGGAGTGCATCGACAATCCGCTCGACTGTCCCGAGGCCACGGAGACGGACGAGACGGCCCCTGTTGTGGAGGCCGTCGAGGCCGTGGTCCTGGACGCGGTCGATGCCGTGTTCGAGGGTGTCCAGCTGGATACGGAGGAGCCCCCGGCGGCGCTGCCGACTCCCACGGGTCTCCCGAGCGAGCCTGCCTGGGGTGTTCGGCTGCTCCAGACCCTGCCGAGCGCCCAGCCTCCGCGCGCGGCGCTGGGCTTGTCCAACGGCGACGAGATCATCGTCGCTCCGGGCTCGATGATCGAGGCCGCCGGCCTTGTGGTGATCGCGGTCGGCGACCAGACCGTGCAGCTGGCGAAGGTCGAGCCGGTCGGAGACCACGCCGAGATCGAGACCGTCACCCTCCACGCCCTCTATCCGCGCTAGTCATCGGCGGTTAGCTGGCGCGCATGCGCCTCTCAGAGCTCCCAGCCGACCAGCCAGAACTCGCTGACCTTCGGGGCGCAGCGACGGCGCTGATCACGGACTTCGACGCCGCGCCCGACGCCGACGCCAAGGTCTCGGTCATGAGACGCTGGGACGCCTGGAAGGCCGAGTACGAGGCCGCGATGTTCCTCGCGAGCATCCGCTTCTCCCAGGACACGACAGACGCGAGCCGCAAGGCGCTCAAACAGCACTTCGACAGGGTCGACCCGGACGTGAAGGAGCTCGACACCAAGCTCCTCCGCCGAGTGGTCGAGTCCCCGGAGCGGGCCCTGCTGGAGGAGCGCCTGGGCAGCCAGGCCCTGGCCCTGTGGCGCTGCACGCTGGACTCCTTCGACCCGGCCATCGCCGACGAGCTTCGGGCCGAGTCCGACCTCGTGAATCGCTACGACGAGCTGCGAGCCTCGCTCCGGGTCGACTTCCGGGGTGAGTCCCACGGGCTGTCCTCGATGCGCGGGTTCTACGGCGACGCCGATCGCTCCACCAGACACGCGGCGCGCAAGGCCCAGAACCAGCTCCTGTCGGGCGCCGTCGATGAGCTCGACTCGCTCTTCGCGGAGCTCGTCGCCGTGCGCCACCGGATGGCACGGAAGCTCGGCGAGGCCACCTACACTCCCCTGGGCTATCGCATGTTGGGCCGCACGGACTACGACGGAGGGGACGTCGCGGCGTTCCGCGGCGCCATAGAGGCCCGCATCGTGCCGCTGTGCACCGCGATTCGTGCGCGCCACGCAGAGCAGCTCGGGCTCGACGACTACGCCTTCCACGACACGAGCGTGAGCGACACCTTGGGCGTGCCTCGGCCCAACGGAGACCACGACTGGATGCTGGCGCAGGCCACCACGATGTTCGAGCGGATGGGCGCCGACTTCAGCGCCTTCTTCGAGCAGATGAAGGCCGGGGAGCTGCTGGACCTGAAGGTGCGCGACGGGAAGATGGGCGGTGGATACTGCGAGGCGCTCATTCACTACGGACTGCCCTTCATCTTCGCGAACTTCAACGGGACCCAGGACGACGTCAACGTCTTCACACACGAGTGCGGCCACGCCTTCCAGTGCTGGACCACCATGCAGCGAAACGTGCTGCGGGACTACGTCTGGCCGACCTACGAGGCCTGCGAGATCCACTCGATGGGCCTCGAGATGCTGACCTACCCGCACATGGAGCTCTTCTTCGGCGATGACGCCGAGCGCTTCCGCCGGGGCCACGTGGAGGGCGGTCTCCTCTTCCTGCCCTACGGCGCCGCCGTCGACGCCTTCCAGCACGAGGTCTACGACGACCCCACACAGACTCCGGACCAGCGGAACGCCACCTGGAGCGACCTCGAGTCCCGCCTGTTGCCCGAGTGGCGCTACGACGGTCTCCCCCACTTCGAGAGCGGTCGCTTCTGGCAGCGCCAGGGCCATCTCTACTCGAACCCCTTCTATTACATCGACTACTGCCTCGCACAGACCTGCGCCTTCCAGCTCTGGCGAAACAGCCGCCGCGACCACGCCGGGACCATGTCCCAGTACCGTCATCTGTGTCGACTCGGCGGCGAGCTCCCCTTCCGCGCCCTGGTGGCGGAGGTCGGCCTGAAGGACCCCTTCGATCCCGACACCCTGGCCGAGGTCGCCGACGATCTCGCCGAGCAGCTGGATCTCTGATCAGAACGGAAAGGCCAGCGCGAGCGAGGCCTGGGGTTCGCGGGGACCTCTGACCTCCGCCTCGACCCACACCCACTCCCTGACGAGGACACGGGTGCCGGCGGCGAGCTCGTACTCGGCGATGCCGTCGAGGCGGACCCAGCGGGTCCCTCCCATGAGCCAGAGGTCCCGCCACACCCTCGCCTCTGCGCCCGCGAAGGCCTCGAGCTGGCGGAAGTCGCCGCGGGAGCCGAACTCGACGTTCAGCAGGTCACGTTCGACCCACTGGAGGCTCCAGGAGCCGCCCGAGGCCGCAGCCCCGATCCCCAGGGCGTAGCGGTCGCCCTCGACCACCGCTCGCGCCGAGACGTGGTGGCGCTCTTCTGCCCACTCATCGTCGAAGATCGGCGGCGCGTCATCCAGCAGCCCGCCGCCGTTCCAGCGGCCACGCCAGGTGGCCTCGACGTACCCACCGTCAAGCTGCAGGCGCGGGGTCGCCCGGAGCTGGACCAGCTGGCCGATGACCTCGAGATCGTCGATGTCCTGGCGGATGCCGCCGATGCCTGCCTCGCCCACGACCGAGAATCTCTGGCCCATCCTCAAGGAGACGTTGGCGCCGCCCTCGCTGATCGGGGCCGCCGTGTAGCCCCATGCGGTGGCGCCGACCGCCGTCCCGGGGATGGTGATGATGCCCGTGATCGTCCGCCCGACGGAGCCCCGACCGCCGAGCAACAATGGGGTCGTGCCGCTGTCGTCCTGGAAGGTCGGGCCGCCGTCGAGGGCGACCCCGTCGACGTCACTCCGGCCAGGCACCACCTGGCTGTAGAGGCCCTCTACGACGAAGCCCGAGTCGTCCCTGGCTTCACCCATCGCCAAGCTGGTGGTGGTGCCCTCGAAGGTCCAGCTGCTGCGGGCCTCCAGCACGCGCAGCTCGGTGCCCGGGAGCTCTGCCCCCATGCGGTCCATCGCCGCCGGGAGCGCTCCAGTGGTGGCCACCGAGCGAGTGCGGCCTCCGTCGAAGCGACGAGGCACGCGCTCGACCACCCAGGCCTCACGGACCATCGGCATCATCGGCTCGACGCCCTCGAGCTCGTCGTAGCCCCCCCGCGGTCTGGGGCCGCCGAGGTAGCCCTGGTCCAGGGCCACGTCGACGGCCTCGGCGAAGGTCAACAGCTCGGCCCCCTGCACGCGGTCGGGCACGAAGGACACCAGCGTGAAGATGCCCTCGCGGTTCCAGCCCTCCTCGGTCAGTCGCTCGAAGGCCGCCAGGTCCGCCTCCAGCGCCGGGTCCGGAGCGCGCCTGCCGCTGCCTTCGTAGAAGAGGACGAGCAGCGCCTCGACCTCGGCCGGTCCCGGAGCGTAGCCGAGGGGCTCGTCAGAGACCTCGCCGAGCACCTCGTTCGGATCGTAGCCCTCCGGCAGGACGAGATCCTCCTCGTAGTCCAGGGCCGCCGCGAGGTGACTCTCGAGGATGCCGGAGAGCGTGTAGGCATCAGCACCCTCCACGTAGGCGACGATGTAGCGCACGGCTTTTTCGAGCTCGGCCGCGCTGTGGTCGCTCTCGAGCAGCGCCTCGATGTCGTCGTCGAGGAAGGCGGTCGGCACGGGCTTGCCGAGCTGCTGGTAGTAGAGGCGGGCGATGCGCTCGGCGTCGGCCTCGGAGAGCTCGGCGGCGAAGGCGCTGGCGACCAGCAGGATCACTGGAGGTACCCCAGGGCTTCGAGTCGCTTCTTCTCTTCGGCTCCCAAGGTGACGGCGCGCTCGGCGAAGCCCAGCGGACGTGCGCCCTCGACCTCGGCGTCCGGGGGCAGCAGCGCGAAGGAAGCACCCTCAGAGGGACTCGCCGGATGGGTCCACGCCGAGGTCCGCACCTCGCCCGTGGCCAGGTGAGTGCGCGGCAGCCTGTCGCGAAGCTCGGCCTCGAGGCGCGCCGCGGTCTCCGGATCGTCGAGCTCGACCAGCTCGGCGGGGTCCCCATACAGGGTCCTCTTCGAGCTCGACAGGTCCCAGTCCAGGCGGGCCCCCTCTCGGTAGATTCCCAGCCTGTTCGTGTCGAAGCGCGAGGTGTCGGAGAGGAAGGAGCGCGCAGGGATGTCCTCGCCGATGAGGACCTGGCCTTGTCGCTCCAGCCCCGCCAGCGAGGCGAGGGTCGCCGCGATGTCCTGGGTGCCGACGACGTCCTCTACGACGGCGACGCCCACTCCGGGGCCGTGGATGACCAGCGGAACGTGGAGCTGCTCGGGGTGGAGCGTGTGGGCATGGCCCCAGCTGCCGCGCTCGCCGAACTCCTCGCCGTGGTCGGAGGTGACGACGAAGATCACGGGGCGACCGGCGGCGGAGAAGCTCTCGTGGAGCCGCCTGAGCTGGTCGTCGACGTAGCGGATCTCCTCGTCGTACTGGGCGACCTGGTGAGCCATCTGATCGGCCTCGACCGGGTGCTCGAGGTAGTGGTGGTACTGCTTGTAGGCGAGGTCCCCGTCGGTGGCCGCCCGATCGAACAGCGTGTCGTAGCCCCCCGGCGCCGCGTAGGGGTAGTGGGCGTCGTAGAGGTGCAGGAAGACGAAGGCCTCCTGCCCCGCCGGCAAGCTGCGCATCAGGGCATCGACGACGTCCTCTGCATCCACCGTGCTCTGTCGGTTCGTCTTCTTGTCGTGCACCTCGAAGTCCTCCCACACATCGAAGCCCCTGTCGAAGCCGAAGCGGGCCGACACGAAGAAGGTGCTGACGACGCCCACGGTCGTGAAGCCTCCCGAGCGGAAGGTCTCCTGGATGAGCGCGAGCTCGTCGGGGATCGCGCGGCCGTCGTCGACCACCCCGTGCTCCAGCGGAGTCGATCCGCTCAGCAGCGTCGCGTGCGAGGGCAGCGTCCACGGCGAAGGGCTGCGCGCGTGGGCGAAGCGCGTCCCGGTCGCCGCCAGGCCATCGATGAAGGGCGAGGTGTCGCGGGAGTGGCCGTAGCAGCCGAGGTGGTCGGCCCGCAGGGTGTCGATGCTGACCAGCACCACGTCGGGGCGCTCTCCGCCGGGGGGGATCGCGCGTGGGGTGCAGGCCAGCGAGGCGAGGATCATTGCAGTCCGACCGGGAGGTACCAGAGCGTGAGCGGGATCGCGAGGGCCAGGGTGACCAACAGCGCCGCCAGGCGCCAGCCGCGGATCGCAGACCCGGGCGCCGCGAGGAAGCCAGCGGTCCAGATCAGCCAGAGCCCGTCGAGCGGGACGCGGAAGCGGGTCGTGCCCAGGAGCACCGCGACCACGGCGCAGTGGTAGAGCACGATCAAGAGCGTGATGGGGAAGAGCCAGCTCCGACCCCGAGCGAAGGCGCCGACGCTGCCTCCCCAGACGGTGAGCAGGGAGAACCCGATCGTGCCGAGGCAGAGGAACTCGGCGACAGGCGCGGGCAGACCCTTGTAGCGCCCGGCTCGGACCTTGCGCGTGAGGAAGCTGTTGGGGTTGAAGAGGAAGGCCTCGCGCTGGGGGATCCGGCGCAGGAACTCCGCTGGGTTGTCCCGGATCCAGCCCAGCGCCGTGTCACGCTGGCAGTCCGCCCACTCGGTCCTGGGGAGCTCGATGTCGCACATCGGTCGGCCGGTGGCGGTGATTCGCCTGAACTCGGCGGTGCTCTGGCTGAGCCCGTGGTCCCAGGTGATCAGCGGGAAGTCGTTGTTGCTCAGCCACAGGTTGTGACCGAGGGTGGTGTCCGTGATGACCACGCCGCCGAACTTCTTGCTGGCGTAGATCGAGTAGGGCGCGACGGTGAGGATCGCGACGAGCGCCATGGCGCCGGCTTGTCGCCATTGCCTTCGTGGCACGAAGGCCAGCATGAAGATCGGGAGCAGGTATGTGGCGACCCCCCGCAGGAGCACCGACAGGCCGATGAGCAGGCCCGCCAACAGTGCCCACCGCCAGGATCGATCCCGGGCCAGGCCGATGGTGTAGAGCGTTCCCAAGAGCAGCGTCAGGTAGATGGACTCGGTCCAGAGGTGACCGGCGAAGAAGGCCAGGGTGGGGCTCAGCGCGTAGAGCCACGCGGCGATGCGTCCGGCGCGCAGATCCAGGTGGTCCCGGGCCAACAGGTAGACGAGGACCTGCGCGACGCCGAAGCCGACGACCTGTGTGACGAGGCCCACGTCTGCCCAGCCGGAGAGCACCTCGTGGGCCGCGAGGAAGGTCACGTAGCCCGGGGCCCAGACGTAGGGGATGAAGGTGTCGGCGGTCATGCCCTCGCCTGCCGCCATGCGGTGGGCGAGCTGCAGGTAGGAGCACTCGTCCCTGGTGCAGGGCACGTCCCACCAGAAGATGAAGGGGAAGGCACGGAGCACCAGCCCGACCACCAGCGAGGCCAGGAGCCAGCGGTCGCGCCTCACTTCTCGAGGCGTTCCTCGAGCTCGGCCAGGCGAGCACGGAGCGCGTCCAGCTCGTCATCCGAGGCGCGGAGTGGCGGCTCGGGATCGGGCTCCGGGGCGTCGGGGGCGCGGGGGGCCTGCTGTCCGGGCCTGAGCATCGCCTCGACCTGGTCCATCTGGGCGGAGACCAGGGCCAGGCCTGTCGTGAGCTGCTCGCGCAGCATCGCCTGCCAGGGATCGTCGCCGGTGGACCGGATCATGCGGTGGAGCATCGAGGTCGGGATCAGCTCGGCGCCGCCAAGGGACTTCAGCACCACCTCGCCGAGGACCTGGGGCGTCAGGTCCTCTTCGGTCTTTGCGTCCACCACCTGCACCGTCGTCCCCTCGCGGATCATCGCCGCGAGCTCCTCGAGGTTCAGGTACCTCGAGGCCGAGGTGTCATAGAGGCGCCTGTTGCCATATTTCTTGATGGTGACCACGATCGACGACATATCCCGCCAGGGGGTCAGACCCTGACATGTGACGGGCGCGTGACATGGTTTCGTGTGTAATCCCAACCCCCTACACGGGGTCAGACCGTGACATCGGCGCCAGGTGGAGGCCGACTGAGCCCTGGCACGGGACTTGAATCACAGCTCGGCATGCTCGCGTTCACGCTCCTGGCCTGCACCGACGCCCTCATCGACGGCCTGCGAATCGACCTCGAGGGTGACCTCGCACCGACAACCCCGGAGGCTTGAGATGCCCTTCGCGCTCAGCGGCGACTGCCACATCTACTGGACCGCCATCGGTCGCGGCCCGCCCATCGTGCTGGTCCGCGGACTCGCCCGCTCCCACCGCTACTTCGAGCCGATCGTCCCGTACCTGGCCCGCTACTTCCGGGTGATCCTCTTCGACAACCGCGGCTCGGGGCGCTCCGATCGCCCTGCGGGTCCCTACTCCTCGGACCAGATGGCGGATGACGTCGTGGCGGTCATGGACGCTGCTGGCGCTCGAAGTGCCTGGATCCTCGGCATGTCACTCGGCGGCATGATCGCGCTGGATACGGCTCGGCGCCATCCCCGTCGGGTGAGCGGGCTCGTGCTCGGATCGTGCACGGCGCGGGGCCGTGGCTACCCGACTCGCGTCCCGCTCTGGCCGAAGCTCCTGCTGGCGATCAGCGCGCTCTTGCCTCGCTCGATGGGGCGCCGCGTCCAGGCCTTCGTGACCCTGAGCGATGCCTTCATGGACCGCGCCGAGCTCGAGATCGTCGCCGACTGTGGCCACAACATCGAGACCGAGCAGCTTGGCTGGATGGCCCGCCGCGTCCTGGTCTTCGTGGACACCCACGCGTCCGAGGCGCCCTACGCCAACCAGGCCCCAGCGAGGACGACAGGTACGCTCAAGACTGCGCCGATCGCCAGGTAGAGCGGCTTGTCGTGGCGCTGCCTCCCCATGACGAGGGCGGCCAGGGGGCCGAGCACCGCGAAAGCTGCGCCAGCGACGGCCAGGTCAGCTCCCTGGGGGAGCATCGTGCCTGCGTAGAAGGTGCCCGCCCAGCTCAGCGCCAGTGCCGCCACCGAGGTCACGAGGCAGCGCAGGGTCGGCCCCAGCGGGAAGAAGGCTGGCACCATGCCCACGACGAGTCCGCCGGCGAGTCCGAAGAAGAAGCCCGCGAACAAGAGCCAGGGCGAGACGGCGGCGAGTCCGAGGGCTCCGACGATGGAGCCGATGGCCGCCATCCAGGCCGCTGTTCGTTCGGGGGTGCGCATCGCGAGCGCATGGTCCCACGCGGATGTGCAGGAGCTGTGCAACTCGATCACGCGGCCAGTTTTTTGCGTTGCAACAAGAAAGTCCTTGTTGCAACGCAGCATCCTTCTTATGTTGTGGACGTCAAACAAGGAGACGGCATGTTCGAGACCGAGCAGTACCAGGATGCGGCGGAGCGCTACTTCGCCCTTCAGAACGAGTCCATCAAGGTGGCGATGAAGCAGTGGGAGACCACTATGGAGGCGCAGAAGGCCATGACGAAGGCCCTGCTCGCTGCCTCCTGGGCTTCCAAGCCCGAGGCGACGTCCTGAGTCCGCTGACGCAGCAGGGGATCGTCCCTGCTGCGTTTGCACATCCGATTTGACGCATTGCGGCATCTGGAGTAGAGAGAGACCATGAGCGACACCGAGATGTACAAGGCCTGGGAGAAGGCCATGACCCAGTGGTGGGACACCGTGCTGGACTCCCCTGCCTTCGTGAAGGGCATGGGGCAGGGTCTCGCCGGCCACAGCAGGACCCGGAAGGCCTACGAGGATCACCTCGACCGGAACATGGAGGCCATGCACCTCCCCACGCGAAAGGACCTCGTCCGCGTCGCGAAGATCTGCAGCCTCCTCGAAGATCGGCTGCTCGGGTTGGAGGACCGCCTGCTGGAGCTCGAGGATCAGCGCGTCGAGGCCGAGAAGCTCTCCCTCCAGGCGCGCATCGACGCCGCCGAGGCTCGGCTGGAGCTGAAGGGCCGCCTCTCGTCGATCGAGGCGAAGCTCGACGCGGCGCTCGCTACAAAGGCCGCCCCGAAGGCCAAGGCTGCGCCGAAGGCCGCCTCCACGAAGCGCAAGGCTCCGGCGAAGAAGAAGTGATGTTGCAGCGCGCCATCGACGCGGCCGCTTTCCTCGCTACGGATCCGATCGGCCAGGCGCGACCAGGCGCCTCGCCACACACCGTGATCCACTCTCAGGCCTCCGCGAAGCTGCGCTTCTTCGCCTCCACCGGCCGGCGCGCCCTCTTCGTGTGCATGCCGCTGATCAACACGTGGACGATCTGGGACCTGCTCCCTGGACACAGCGTGGTCGCGGCCCTGGTCGATGCGGGCATCGACGTCTACGTGCTCGACTGGGGCAAGCCCGGCCCGGAGGCCGAGGATCGTCCCCTGGACCACTACGTCGACGAGATCCTCGGGCGGGCGCTGGACAGGGCTCGCCGCCACGCTGGCACCACCCTCGACGTTGCTGGTTACTGCGTCGGGGGCACCTTCCTGGCCTGGCACCTGGCGCGGAATCGGCCCGAGGTGCGCTCCGCTGCCTTCGTGGCGACCCCGATCGACTTCCACGCCTCCGGGCGCCTTTCACGCTGGGCCGACCCGGCCCACTTCCCGCTGGATGCCCTCCACGGCAACTTCCCAGCGGAGCGCCTGCGCGCGAGCTTCGCCTGGCTGAAGCCGATGGGTCAGGCTCGGAAGTGGAGGTCGCTCTTGGAGCGACCGCAGGCCCGCGAGCTCTGGGCGCACCTCGAGTCCTGGTCCCGTGACGGCGTGGACTTCCCGGGGCGCGCCTACCGCGAGTACGTGCGTGCCTGCTACTTCGACAACCGCCTCCGCGAGGAGCTCGGTGGTGTCGACGTGCCTGCTCTGAGCGTCGCCGCGAGCCGGGACCACATCGTGCCTCCGCCGGCCGCGCACGACCTCTCGGCGGTCTGGGACGGCCCGGTCACCGAGAGGACGCTGCGTGGTGGCCACGTCGGCATCTGCCTCGAGAAGGCGCTGCCAGCGGCGCTGTCGGAGTGGCTCTCGTGATCGCGGAGATGTCTCGCGGTGCCTGGCTCCTCGCGAGCCACCCACGGCCGCCCGTCGGGCAGAGCGCCCACAGGGTGATCCACGTCCACGACAAGCTGCGGGTCCGCTTCTACGCCGGCGCCGGGGCCTGCCCCATCGTCATCGTCCCGAGCCTCATCAACCGAGCGTGGATCGTCGACCTCGAAGAAGATCGGAGCCTCGTGCGGGCCCTGACCGAAGAGGGCCACCCGGTCTACCTCGTCGACTGGGGCGTGCCCGGCCCGGAAGACGCTGACGAGGACGTCGCCTACGTGCTCGACTCACTGCTCGCGCGGGCCCTGCGTCGCATCCGCCGACACGCGAGGGCTCCGGTGTGCCTGCTCGGCTACTGCATGGGCGGCACCCTGGCGGCGATGTGCTTGGCCCGGCATCCAGGCCTCGCGGAGCGGCTCGTCCTGCTGAACGCCCCCTTCCGCTTTTGCGAGGGTGGGCGCTTCTTCGACCTCTGTCGCGATCTCGACGTCGAGGCGCTGATCGACAGCGACGGCCTCGTGCCGGTCGAGCTCATGAAGCCCGCCTTCTCGATGCTCGACCCAGCCGGCAACTTCACGAAGCTCGTCGCGATCGAAGAGGCCAGCCGGGACCCTCGCCGCATGCTCCGCACGATGGCTCGCGAGCGCTGGCTCGAAGAGAACGTGCCCATGCCAGGGGCCTTCGCGCGGGAGTGGATCCGCCACACCTACCAGGACGACGATCTGCTCGATGGCGCCTGGGTGATCGGGGACTCCGCTGTCGACCTGGCCGCGCTGGACCACCCCACCTTGGTGCTCGCCGCCGAGCGCGACTTCATCGCGCCTGTCGCCAGCGTGCTCCCCGTCGCGGAGGTCATCCCGGGGGCCACCGTAGAGGTCCTCCCGACCGGTCACATCGGCGCGGTGGTCGGGCGCTACCTCCCGCGGCTGGTCCAGAGGATCCACTCGTGGCTCTGAGCTGGGCGCTGTTCCTCGTCTACGCGGTGCTGACGGCGCTGTTGGCCTGGAGAGGTGGGCGGCAGTCGTCCACCGGCGCGGGCTTCGCCATCGGCAGCGGGCGCATGTCCTGGTGGGTCGCCGGCATCACCCTGGGTGCTTGCCTGGCGTCCTCTGCCACCTTCGTCATCGTGCCCGGCTTCGTGTACTCGGAGGGGCTCCCGGCGCTCGTCGGCTTCACCGCCCCCTTCATCGCCGGCATCGCGCTCGGGCTCTTCGTCTTCACGGGCCCCTTCAAGGAGCGCACGCGAGGTGCCCTCACGGTGCCCCACTGGCTCGGCGAGCGCTACGACAGCCCCGCCCTGCGCAAGCTCTTCGCCGGGCTCAACGTGCTCAACGTCGCCTACCTCGTGCTCATCACGGTCGGCTGTGGCTACGTGATGCAAGCGGCGCTGGGGGTGCCCTACCCCGTGGCCGTGGTCGGCATCGTGGCCTTCGTCTTCGGCTACACGGGCTTCGGCGGCGCCGGGGCTCATGCCCTGACCAACACCCTGCAGGGCATCGTGATGCTCGTGGTCGCCGTGGTCATCGCCTCGGCGGGCCTCGATCAGCTCGGCGTCACCTGGCAGAGCCTGGCCTCGACCGGCTGGACGGCACCGGACAGCCTGCTCTTCTCCACCCCCGGCGAGGTCTGGCTCGTGCCCTTCTTCATGGGCATCGCGCTGACCACCCAGCCCCACCTGCTGTGCAAGGCGCTCTACGTCGCCGACCGGGCTGCGGTGCGCAAGATGGTGGTCGTCGCGATCCTGTGCTTCGCGGTCTTCAGCCTCGTGCTGCTCGCTGGCGCCCACGCCCGCGTGGTGCTCCCAGAGGGCATCGCCCAGGACCAGGTCATGGCCACCTACCTCGTCGAGGCCTTCCCCTGGAAGCCCCTGTCCGCCCTGGTCAGCGTGGCGATCCTCGCCGCCAGCATGAGCACCCTGGACGGTCTCCTCGTCGCCATCGCCGCCAGCGTCGGCGGTGACCTCTTCGAGCGCCCCTCGGTCTCCCGCAACCGGCTCGTGCTCGCCGGGCTCGCGGTCGTGACGGTCGCCATCGCCCTGTCACCTCCGCAGCTCGTGCTGATCCTCGGTCAGCTCGGTGTCTATGGCCTCGTCGCGGCCTCCGCGGGCCCCTTGCTCGCCGGACTCTTCAGGGATGGCCGCCTCCACGCCGTCCCGGCGCTGTGCTCGGCCATCGTGGCCTTGATCGTGCACTTCGGTCTCGCGCTCACGGTCTTCGACAACCCGGGCCTGGCAGCCTGCGCCGCGGTGGCGGTCGGAATACCGATCGCGCTGTTGCCCGTGCCTGCGCTGTCGGCGGCACCCAAGAGGGAGAAGGCGTGAGCTGGACCGGAGACCACCAGGGACTCGCGCTCTCGGATCAGCGGCGGAGCTGGACCTATTCCCAGCTCCGGGACGAGGCCGCGCGCTGGGCCGGCACCCTCGCGGCCCGCGGCGTCGAGGCAGGAGACCGCGTGGCGCTGCTCGCCAGGAACCGCGGCGAGTTCATCGTCCTGCTGCTTTCCTGCGAGCACCTCGGCGCGATCTTCCAGCCGATGAACTGGAGGCTGTCCGAGGCAGAGCTCGACTGGCAGATCGCGGACTCGACCCCCCGAGTCGTGCTGCGCGACGCGGACCTCGACGAGGGCCCCGGCGACGCGGCGATCCGCGGTGACGAGCGCGCCGAGACCGAGCCCTGGATGCTGCTCTACACCTCTGGCACGACCGGCAAGCCGAAGGGAGCCCTGATCACTCACGGGCAGGTCCGGGCCAACGCCGCGGTCACCCTCGGGGCCTGCGAGCTGACCGCCGAGGACAGCACGCTGACCTTCACGCCCCTGTTCCACACCGGCGGCCTGAACTGCCTCACGACGCCGCTGTTGCGCGTCGGTGGTCACGTGGTCCTGCGCCCCTCTCTGGAGGACGCGCTTGATGTCATCCGGGACGAGGGCATCACGCTGTTGACCGGCGTGCCGACGATCTACCAGTTCCTCTCCGAGCGTCCCGGCTTCTCCGAGGCGATGGGTTCTGTTCGGGACGCCCTCTGCGGCGGGGCCCCGCTGTCGCTGACGCTGCTCCAGACCTACCTCGAGCTCGGCATCCCGCTGCGGCAGGGCTTCGGCCTCACGGAGGTGGGGCCCAACTGCTTCTCCACGCCACCGCAGCGCGTGCGCGAGAAGCTCGGGACCGTCGGTCGACTCGTGCCCGGGCTGGAGGCCCGCCTCGTCGACGGCGAGCTTCAGCTGCGCGGCCCGATGGTCTTCGGCGGCTACTGGGGCCACCCTCCCCACGAGGGCTGGTTTCACACCGGCGACGTCCTGCAGGTCGACGACGAGGGCTTCTGGTCCGTCACAGGGCGCAAGAAGGAGATGTTCATCTCCGGCGGAGAGAACGTCTACCCGGCCGAGGTCGAGGCAGCGCTCTATGCCTGCGGCGGCATCGCCCAGTGCGCGGTCATCGGCGTGGAGGACGAGCGCTGGGGCGAGGTCGGACGAGCCTTCGTCGAGCCCAGTCCGGGGGCGACGCTCTCGCCAGAGGCTCTCCACGGTGCCCTCCAAGGACGCCTGGCCCGCTACAAGCAGCCCAAGCGCATCGAGGTGCTGGCTTCGCTGCCCCGCACTCCCAGCGGCAAGATCGACAAGCAGCGACTCGGAGAGATGCCGTGATCCTGCTCCTTCTGGCCTGCCTTCCAGAGGATGTCGCGCTCGACGACTCCGTCCCGGTCCTCGACGACACCGCCGCCGCGAGCACCGAGCCCCTCTACGGCCAGTGGATCTCCGACGGAGCGGACATCAGCCCGCTGTTTTCCGGCGCACCCTTCGAGTACCTGAGCATCGACGCTGTCTTCGGGGACGAGGGCTACGAGGTGGTCGGCCACACGGCAGACGACGACTACACCTTCGCCGGGACCTTCACGATCGACACCTCGAGCACTCCAGCCTCGATCGAGCTCATCCAGACCCAGCCCGGAAACGCCGTGGCCCGGGGCATCTACCTCGTCGAGGACGAGGTGCTCACCTACGAGGTCGTCCAGGTCGAGCCGGACTATGGCTACGCGCCCCCGACCCCGGAGGAGGGCTTCGGCTCCACCACCGGCCCCAACCTCTCAGAGGGCGACAACGTGCAGGTCTACCGCAGACCGTGATCTGGATCTGTGCCGCATTCGCGCGAGAGCCGGTCGAGGCCCTGAGGCCCGTCGAGGAGCCCCCGGATGTGGGCCTCGACTTCGTGGGGCTCGCCCAGGTCAAGACCTCGGGCACGAACGTGGCCACCACGAACGCCTTCCTCGATGGGCAGGTCATCGGCGTGATCGACGGGGACTCGGGCGCAGACGCCGGGGACTCCCTGAGCCACTTCAGCGAACAGCGCGTGGCGGCTTTTCTGGGCTACCGTCCGCCGCTGTTGGATGGCCACGCGGCCCTTCACGGCGGCTTCGAGATCGACTTCGCCTTTGGAGACGCCGCCTACGGCATCGGGGGCAACACCGGCGGCGGCTTCGGCGGCGACCAGGTGAACCTCCAGACCCGCCGCCTCTACGTCGAGGTCGACAGCCAGCTCTTGCGACACGAGCAGGACTGGAGGGTGGGCCTGCACTTCGTGAGCGACGGCGTCGGACTCCCGGAGGAGGGCCTCGACGCCATCTTCCGCAGCGGAGCACGCGGCACGGTCTTTGCCAGCGAGGCAGCCGGCGCCTCGCTCCACGGGCAGCTCCCCGAGCGCTTGCGATACAGGCTCGGGGTCTACAAGCTCGTCGAGAACGCCAGCTCGCAGCCGGACGACGTCACCCTGGGCATGGGGGATGTCGAGCTGCAACCCGGCTGGCGCACGCGGGTGGGCCTGCACGCCTGGTACCTGCGAGATCGCTCGGATGGCCAGGGCGGCGCCCTGGGCGTGGGGCCTTCATCCTCGACCTCGGCGCTCCAGGGGGGCCCCTCTCTGGACGTCGATGGGGACGTAGACGTCACCTGGCTGGGGGCCGACGCCGGCTGGAACGCGGACCTGCGCCGCGGTGACCTCGGAGCCCACGGCGTCGCCTTGGCTCACCTCGGCTCCCTCGGCGACGTCGACGCCCAGGGCTTCAGCGCCAACGGCGAGGCCCGCTGGCGTTGGACCGCGGGCAAGGGCAGCGTGCTCCGGGCAGAGGTCCTCTATGCCACTGGCGATTCCGTGTCTGATGTCGGCTACACCGGCGTCCTCACCGGAAACACCTGGGGCATCGCGGGGGCCAACCACACCACCCACGGCACCCTGTTGCTGCACCCGGATCTCTTCTCTATCAACCGCCAGGTGAGCCACACCGGCGACCTGGCGGCCTCTGGGCGGGGCCAGCTCAGCTTCACCGGGTCACTGGGCTACGACCCCGTCCCAGACCGCCTGACCGTCCAGTTCGGCGGTGGTCACGCGAGCTATGGCGGCGGGACCTCGGCCCAGGAGATCAACCTCCGGGTGCTCGGCGAGCCCTACCTGTTCATGCGGACCGGTCTCTCCGGCGCCTACCTCGCGAGGCCGGGCACGGACGCCTGGATCGTCTACGCCTCCTTCGACTGGCTGGTGATCTGATGCCCCTGAACGCCTTGTTCTTCGGCCTGGCCTGCGCGCCCCGGTATGGCTCCGCGCCACCGCTGGCGCCATCCGAGCTCCACGCGCCCCTCCCCGTGTCCCACGTCGATCTCGACGGTGTCCGTGTCGCCTACGCGAGCGCAGGGGAAGGCACGGCCCTGGTCTTCCTGCACGGCCTGTCCTCCTACATGGGCTACTGGGAGCACCAGCTCCCACACTTCGCACAGTCCCACCAGGTCTTCGCGCTCGACCTCCCGGGCTACGGGATGTCGTCACGCCCGGACGCGCCCTACACGCCTCCCTGGTTCGCCCAGACGGTGGTGGACTGGATGGACGAGGTGGGCTTGTCCTCAGCGGTCTTCGTGGGCCACTCGATGGGCGGACAGGTCGCCCTGACCCTCGCGCTCGAGCACCCAGAGCGTGTAGACGCCCTCGTGCTCGCTGCCCCCGCCGGAATCGAGACCTTCTCTCCGGGCGCCGCTGACTGGATGAAGGGCTGGTGGACCGAGTCCAGGGCCATGGAGTCCACGGAAGAGGACATCCGCGCCACGATGACCACCATGGTGTTCAACGTCCACGACGAGGGCGTCGAGCGGCTCATCGAGGAGCGGGTTCGGCTGGGTCGTCACGAGGACTTCGGCGGCACCTCGGTGGCCGTCTCCCGCAGCATCGCGGGCATGCTCGACCACCCGGTCGCCGGGCGCCTGTCCGAGGTCTCCGCCCCGACGCTCATCGTCTTCGGCGAGGACGATCGCATGATCCCGAACCCGGTCTTCACCGGCGGCCGCACCTCGGCCATCGCGAAGCAGGGGCAGCGGTCCATTCCGGGCTCCTCGCTGGTCCTGGTCCCGAGGGCCGGCCACACCGTGCACCACGACGACCCCGGCGCATTCAACGACGCAGTCGAGCGCTTCCTGGAGGGCCTGTGATCTGGATCGCGACCGCGCTGGCGACCACCGACTTCACCGGTACGCCCGTCACCACCTACACCGGCGAGGAGACCTTCCTCCAGGACGGCTCCGTGCAGCTGTGGGGGCAGATCGAGCTCCACGAAGACGGAGACCGCCTGCTGTTTGTGCAAGAGGACTTCAACGACTCGCTGGAGTGGCCAGCGGACAGCGACTGGGCTCCGTGGATCCACCAGATGTTCGGCACGGGGGACCCTCACTCCTCGAACTTCCTGCTGCACTCGGCCCCGCTGGAGCCCATCTCGGAGGGCACGCCCATCCTGCTCGTCCCCGGGGCCGGAGACAACGGCAGCCGTGGCTTCATCGTGATGGCCTCGCGCCTGGACGGCAGCGGGCGGCCCGTGTTCGTCCTGACCTTCGCCCACCCCCACGGCGATGTCTTCATGCAGGCCGAGATCGTAGCGGATGCCATCGAGCGCATCAGACAGCGGCGAGGCGTCTCCCAGGTCGACGTGGTAGGCCACAGCAAGGGAGCCATCGCCGCCGCCGTCTACGCCAGCAACCACTCTTCGGCCTCCTGGCCGAGCAGCGCCTATGAGCAGGTCGGGACCGAATATGCGAACGATATTCGCCGGTTCGTTGCGATCGGTGCTCCCCTGGACGGCATCGACACCGCCTACCGGTGGCCGGCCCAGAACTGGCTCTCTCTGGAGAGCGACGAGGCCTTCTCGCCCTCGTCCTGGAGCACCTACTACCCCTACACGACTGCCAACCTGTACGTGACGCAGGACCTCTCCGAGCAGGACCACCTCTCTGATGGGGGCGACCTCTTTCCAGGCCACCGCCAGCTGCTTCGGCGCCAGGCGCACGCCCTGCCGGGTGAGTCCTTCCTCGGTCCGTACTCGGTCCAGCAGGACTGGTACACGACCTACGAGGGCGGCCTTGGCTACGTCAGCTGGAGCGAGGGCATCGACGCGGCCATCGACGACGCCGGCGACTTGCTGGCGGCGCTCGAGGAAAACGGCGTCGATCCAGAGGTCGAGCTCTTCGTGCTCGCCGGAGAGAACCCGCTCTTGCACAACGGCGCTGAGTACCAGTGGATCGCAGCCTTTGGAGAGAGCTGGGTGGACGTGGCCACCGCTGGCCTCGACGCGTGGGCCGAGCTGCTGGCAGAGGCCGCGGAGGAGGCTGGAGTCGTGGACATCGACCCGGACGAGCTCCGTGGGCTGGTGCAGGGCAAGCTCGTGCTCGGCGAGATCAGCGGGCCCTCCGACGGCCTGGTGTTCCTCTCCAGCGCGACGCGGGTCGAGACCCTCACCGGCCGAGGAGCGAGCGTCGGAGAGCTCCGCGTGGTCGACCTGGCCCACCTCGATCTGCTCTATGCCTCTGAGATCACCGGACAGATCCTCATCGACGCCGGCGAGGCCGATCCAACGGAGGACGGCTGGATGCGGGCCGTCGGCGAGCGGTATGTCGAGGCGGACACCCTCGGCTGGGTCGAGACGGTCCTCGCCGATCCCGACACCGACGAACCCGACATCGACGACACGGGGTTCGTCGAGGACGACGACCCTGGCGATCCGGACGGCTCCGGGCGCCTTGCCCGCAACTGTGATGGATGCGCCAGCGGCACCGGGGCCCTCGGCGCGGCCTGGCTGGGGCTCCTGGTGCTGCGGAGGAGACGATGGAGTTGAGGGACGTCCGAGCGCTGGTGACCGGCGGCGCCAGCGGCATGGGGGCGCACTTCGTCGAGCGGCTCGGGGACGAAGGAGCCGGAGTCTTCTCCTGCGATATCCAGCCCTTGGACGGCGGGACCGTGGCGGACGTCTCCAGCGAGGAAGACGTGACCCGCTTGTTCCTGGAGGCCGAAGCGGCTCTGGGCGGGCCGGTGAACCTGCTCGTCAACAACGCCGGGATCATCCGGGACGGCCTGCTCGTCAAGCGCGATCGCGACACGGGAGAGCTCTCGACCATGTCGACGACGAAGTGGCAGCAGGTCCTCGACGTGAACCTCACTGGCCCCTTCCTGTGCATGCGGGAGTTCGCTCGGCGGGCCATCGAGAGCGAGACGAAGCCGGGCCTCGCCGTCAACATGTCCTCCATCAGCCGGGCGGGGAACCCTGGCCAGAGCAACTACGCCGCCGCGAAGGCTGGCCTCGTCGCCGACACCGTGCTGTGGGCCAGGGAGTTGGCTCGGTACGGACTGCGGGTCGTCGCCATCGCCCCCGGCTTCGTGCGCACGCCGATGGTCGAGTCGATGCCGCCCCAGGCCCTCGAGCGCGCCCTGAAGCCCGTACCGATGCGTCGCCTCGGCGAGCCGGAGGAGATCTGGACTGCTCTTCGCTTCTGCATCGAGTGCAGCTACTTCACGGGCCGCGTGGTCGAAGTCGACGGCGGACTTCGCCTATAACAGGTCAATATTGCTCGATGTTTTCATCGATCCAGGCCAGGCGCGCGGGGATCCACTCCCGGATCTTCTCAACCTCTGCGTCGTAGTCTTCGACCACGGGCAGGTAGCCTCCGAGGAAGTCGATGTCGTCCCAGACCCAGACCTCGAAGTTCTCGTAGGCGGCGTCACCGAGGAGCTCGCGCTGGGCCTCGAAGCGCGCCAGGGCTGCCTCGTCGGACAGCGTGCCCTCGCGGAGCTCGAACCAGCGCGCCGCCAGGGCCTCTGAGAAGCCCTCTGCGCTGGTCATCCTCGCCACCCACGTCGGTCTGTACAGGATCCAGCCGGTCGGCACGACGTTGTCGTTGTAGGTCGGCTGGCCGAAGGTGAGGTCGAGGTCCCAGGGGGTGAAGGCCATCAGGCCGGAGGCGTCCCGCCACAGGTGCACGCTCAGGTAGTAGGCGTCGTTGTTCTTCATGAACTCCTGCAAGAGCACGAAGTCGATCGCCGAGTCCCGATCGAGCACGTCGAAGATGGCGTCGGGATCGTCCAGGATCGCCGCCTGCCAGGAGGCGAGGATCTGTTGGATGGCGCTGATCTCCTCGGTGGTCGGCGCCTCTGGGTGGACGGGCGCCCAGGTGCCGAAGCCGACAGCGTCGTTCGGGTAGATCCCGCCCTGGTCGTCGAGCTTCAGCACGAAGCCCTCTTCGTCGATGTCGATGCGGGCGGCGTCCCGCTTGACCCGCTCGACCAGGAAGTAGATGCCCCAGTCGGCTCCGTCCAGGCGCAGCTGGCAGGTGCGGCTCTCTGGCCCGTAGTGCTCGGGGCTCCAGTCCTGGTACAGATCGTAGCCGTACTTGTTCCGCGTCAGGGCCCGGTCGATCCAGGCACCGTTGAGCACCCAGTCGCTCTCTGCGCCCATGCCGAAGAGATCGACCTCGAGGGCCTCTCCGTCCCTGCGCAGCTCGACGGCGTACTGCTTCTTCGGGAAGCCAGAAGAGCTCCGCCCGCGGATCTCGACCCCTGCCTCCCCGTCGAAGAGCACGAGCCCCTCGGCGTCGGCGATCTCGAGATCACAGTCGATCTTCGGCTCGTCGGGGATCGCCTGTCCGCAGTCCAGCTCGATGCGGCAGATGCCCTCCGCGACGCCCGGGACGTCCTCGACTCCGCTGTCGTCCGGGTCCTCGATGGGGATGGAGTCGGAGTCCACCGGCAGCGAGGGCACGCTCGGGTCGGTGCAGGACAACAAGGCGAGGACCATGCCGCATTGTCACCCGTTTCGCGCCGATCACTCCGGTTGATCCGCCCTCGCTGGCCCTGCGCACGCCTGGCGGCGGCAACGAGGCTCGCCGACCTTCGGGTTTGGCAACGCGTCGCCCCGTTGGCCCTCCTCGAAGTGTCCAGACACGCCTTCGTCGGGCCGTCTACCCAGCCGCACGCATTGCGGCGCGATCATCGAATCAACCTATGTGATCGGCGCGATATCCTCGCCCCATGTTGGTTCTGTACATGCTGATGGCTCCCACCTGTGCGGGCTTCGGCGACGCGGGCTTCGGCGACGGACTCCGCCAAGAAAGAGTGGCGCGAGGAGGTCACGGAGCTCCTGTCGGTCCGGGACTGCAGCACCCCGGGCACGGTCGACTTCTACGCCTTCATCGGCGCGAACCACGTCTCGACGACCGTGGAGTACTCCCAGTGAGTGGGGCTCGGCGGTAGCATCGCCGCCTGGACGGCCACATGATCCTCCTCGCGCTCGCGCAGAGCCTGGACTCGTGAAGGCCGCGGCCGGCAGACGTACAGCTGAGCGCCGGGGCCTTCAGCTTCTGAGTCAGTCTTCGGCCGGGCTCGCGAAGTAGGCGTCGAGCCCCGCGTCCACCGCCCGGGCGAAGCGGTCCATCGTCTCCTCCTGCTGCCAGGCCTCGACCTCGGCGGGATCCCAGGCGTGGTGGGTCTCGATGATCACGCTCGGCATGGTCGGGCGGCGCAGCATGCGAAGCCCTCGCCGATCGAGGAAGACGCCGGGGGTCCCTTCCGCGTCGTAGGCGGCCTTGTAGTCGCGGCCGTCGTAGGCCACGAAGTCCTCGGCGAGCATCCCGTCTGCCAGCGAGCGTGCGAGGCGCAGACGCCCGTCCCGATCCTCTGGCTCGTCGGAGACCAGGATGGTGAAGCCGGGGTGGCCCAGGTTGCGCATGCACCCATCGACCTCGACGCCCTCCGACGTGGCCCGGGCGTCGGAGTGGAGCGACAGGAAGACCTCTGCGTCCCCTGCTGACGCCACCCGCTCGGCGTAGCCCGTCTGGTCCTCGCCCTCGCGGGTGAGGCGGACCTCGTACTCGGGCTCCAGGCGCTCCTCGAGCTCCAGGGCCACCCGGAGCATCTCGTCCTGCTCGGAGAGGCAGGTGGCGCCTGTGTTCCCGGGGTTGTCGGGCTCGCCGTGGCCGGGGTCGATGAGCACGCGGTGGGGACTGGCGAGAGCGACGGGGATCAGCAGGAGCATGGACACGTCGACAGCCTACGGAGCGCTGCGGTTCCATGCTTGCCATCACCACGCCGGTGGAGTGAGCTACGAGCGTGCTTGCTCAGTGACGGGCAAAGGGCGCTTGCGGCCCGTCGATCGGGTTCCATCGCCAGCCCTCTGGGCTGGGGGCGCCGATCGGGAAGTCGACAGCGGGCTGCGGCGACTCGGGCCGAGCCTCTGATGGAAGGAAGACGACCATCACCAGCTCACCCTCGAAGGCCAGGTGCTCATCGCCACTGGGCTCGATCGAGTACGAGCGCCAGTACAGGGCGCGAGACGTGACGGCGAGCTGGTCGAAGAGCATGCCGATGCGGTTCCAGTCGCCGTCGAAGCCCACGCTCATCGCAGGTTCTGTGTGGAATGCGAACTCGGGACCTTCCAGGTCTTCCGTGGCGACGATCTCCAGCGCAAGGTCGTTCCCGATACCCTCGAGCCGCTCTCGGAGTTTGTCCGCGTAGGGCTCGTCGGGCACCCGGCGCAGGCGCTCTTTCGCTTCGGCGACCGCGGTCCCCAAGGCCTCTGTGGCGGCGTCTCTGCCCGCGGGGTCCCGCTGGGCTGGCAGCGCGAGCTCGGCCTTGATGACGACGGCGACATCCCCGTCGAGGTCCTCGGTCGAGATCTCGGGGTTCGACGACGTAGCCGAAGCCCTTGTAGGCAGAGCCGGCTGCCAGGCATGCCTCGAGGTCACCTCCAGTGCAGGCCTGGGCCAGCTCCTCGGCGAGCGCCCGGTGATCCTCGACTCCGGTGATGGACATGGGAGGACACTTCGCGCAGTGGGCCGCGAGGAGAGTCGCCAGGAAGACGTGTCTCTTCGTCGGGTCCTATCTCCTGCAACACGGGCACGCAGTCACCTCGAGACGGCGCGGGGGTCGAGCTGGAGCTCACCCACCTCTACTGGCACTACTGACGCGCAACATTGCGGGATTCGATCGGCTAATGGTTCGCGCCCCCGGACGCAGGACCCCATGGCCTTCGGAAAGATCCCCCGCTTCTCTCCCTCCTTCTCCGCGCGCGAGGCCCTCGTGGCCGCCCGCTACCTGAGCAGGAGTGGAGACGACACCCCCGTCGTCCGGAAGTTCGAGCAGGCCTTCTCGGAGTACATCGGCGCCGAGCACGCCGTCATGGTGCCCAGCGCCCGGTACGGCTTCCACCTCCTGTTGGCCGGCTGGGGCATCGGAGAGGGCGACGAGGTCATCCTGCCCGCCCTGACCTACTTCGCGATCCCGAGCCTGGCGATCGCCACCGGGGCGACCCCGGTCTTCGCGGACATCGGGCTGACGACCCACGTGCTGGACCCGGGCGCCTTCGAGGCCGCCATCACGCCAAGGACCAAGGCGGTCGTGCCGACCCACCTCTTCGGCACCCCCTGCGACATGGAGCCGATCCGCAAGATCGCCGAGCTCCACGGGATCAAGGTCATCGAGGACGTCGCCCAGGCCACAGGCGCCCGCTACCAGGGTGCGCGCGTCGGCTCATTTGGCGACGCCAGCTACTTCACCTTCGGCCTGACGAAGAACATCACGACGCTCTCGGGCGCGATGATCACGACCAACGACGCCGAGCTCGCCGCGAACGTCCGGTCCAAGATGGAGGCCAGCGAGTGGGCCCCGCTCTCCGGCAGCGCGAAGGAGACCCTGACCGGGCTCGCGATGATGGTCGCCACCCACCCCCTGGTCTACCCCTTCACGGTCCATCCGGCGGTGGTGCTCGGGAACCGCCTCGGCAAGGACCCGATCCACGAGCGCTTCGGCGAGGCGGAGAAGCGCTACGACAGCGTGCCCGAGTACTACACGAAGGCCCGCCCCCGGGCGGTCCAGGCTGCCGTCGGGCTCAAGCAGCTCACCCGCATCGAGGCGCTCAACGGTGCCCGCATCCGCAACGGCCGCTTCCTCGATGACAACCTGGGCAGCGTGCAGGGCCTCACCGTGCCGAGCTACCCGGAGACCGCCGAGCCCATCTACATGAGCTTCGTCGTTCACCACGCCGACCGGGACGGCCTCGCCGCGGGCCTCCGCGACCGCGGAGTGGACACGACCATCGGCTACATGTCGAACTGCGCGAACAACCCGCTGTTCTCTGAGTTCTCTGCCCGCTGCCCCAACGCCGAGCGCGCCTTCACGGACCTTCTCCACATCCCGGTCCACCCCAATCTTTCGAACTCCGATCTTCGGCACATGTGCGAAGCTGTTCGCCAGGCGGCCCTAGGTCTCACGTGAAGCTGAACCTCCGGAACTACGCGCGCATCGCCCGGGCCGCAGCGACCCGGAAGGTCCCGGTCTACGCCCACTTCGGCATCACCCATCGCTGCGATCTGACCTGCAAGATGTGCGGCATCTGGCGCTACGGGAACAAGAAGGAAGAGCTCTCGATCGACCAGATCAAGCAAATGGCCGCGCGCATGCGGCGGCTCGGGGTGGTCCAGATCTCGATCGGCGGCGGCGAGCCCTTCGCCTGCGAGGAGATCGAGTGGGCGGCGAAGGCCTTCGTGGACGAGGGCCTCACCGTGCGGGTCCTCACCAACGGCGTGAACGTGACGACCGAGCGGCTCGACCGCGCGATCGACTTCGGCGTCAAGAACTTCAGCATCTCGCTGGACAGCCTCTACCCGGTCCGCTTCGACTACATCTGCGAGGTCGAAGGCAGCTGGGACAGGGCCGTCCGCAACATGGTCTACCTCAGCGACAAGCTGCGCGGCTCCGGCGGCATGCTGATCCTGAACTGCGTGGTCTCGAACCTGAACCTCGAGGAGTGCCCCGACATCGTGCGCTTCGCGAAGGAGCTGGGCTTCGCGGTCAGCTTCCTCCCCATCGAGCTCCTCCCCGACGCCAAGGCCGGGGTGCGGAACTGGGAGGCCCGCTTCATCCGCTACCGCCCGGAGATGGGCCTGGAGGCCGGACCCCAGGACGACGTCACCGGGCGCATCGACCGCGCCTACGACACGCTGATCCGGATGAAGAAGGAGGGCTGGCCGGTCCTGAACTCCACGCCGTATCTCGAGTCCAGCCGCGTCTACTTGAAGACCGGTCGCTTCCCGGCGGACGGCTGTGACGCCGGCGCGCTGTACTTCTCGATCTCGCCCAACGGCCAGTTCACCATCTGCCACCGCACCTCGCACGGCTACAAGCACTTCCTCGACCCGGACTTCGAGGAGTTCTTCCGCTCCGTCGAGTACGACTACAAGCGCAAGATGGAAGCCGGCGCTTGCGAGGGCTGCATGCGGGCCTGCTGGATCGACACGAGCTCCATGTTCCGCACCCTCGAGGGCTTCTTCGAGACCGCCCAGCTCAACCTGAGACCGCAGCTGGGGACTCCCTGCACCCTCGACGAGGCGATGGCCTGGGCGAGGTACGACGGCGTCGACATCGTCCCCGGAAAGGTCTCCGCCAAGTAGGTCCTCAGAAGAGCTCGCCGCGAACGCCCGCCGAGACGAGGAACCCGCGGTACGTCGCCCAGTCGGTCTCTGGCGCGTAGCCGCCCATCGCCCGGACGAACCACGAGCCGTGGTCGTAGGTGTAGCCAGCGACCGGCGTCAGCCCGAGCAGTCCGAGGCGGGCCCGATGCCCGCCGTAGATGACCGACAAACCGAGCTCCTGGAACTCGCCGCGGGCGGGATCCCAGTAGCGCTCGCCGTCCCAGTCGGACTCCCAGCTGTGGGCGGCGAAGGGCGTTCGGGTCGCATCGACAACGACGCGCTCGCCCCCCGCTTCGAGGGCCCAGCCGATGCCGATGCCGGTGCGATCGTCGTACTCGTCGCTCTCGGAGAGCTTCAGCCAGGCGCCGCTCTGGAGGTGGAAGCCGAAGCGGATGTGCTCCTGGTCCACGATCAGGGTGCGCACTCCGAAGTGTGGGAGGACGCCCATGTCGTAGTCGTCGTAGGCGAGCCCGATCGTCAGCGTCGCGCGATCGTGGAGGTCGACGTGGGTCTCCAGCAGCCCCCCCTCGAAGCGCGCGCGGGTGGAAGAGTCGGTCACCTGGAAGCCGGTCACCGAGGCTGTGACCTCGCCGTCGCTACCGGGCGCGGCGCCTACGAGGAAGGCGCCGGAAGGCACGGCGGCACCTGCAAGAGAGACCCACAACAACATCGCTACTCCCGAGCCCTGCACCTGGAGTGTACCGGCGTCTCTCCGGAGGCGTCAGGCCCCTGTCGCAAAGCAGTCGTTGACCTCGCCTGCTGTTTTGAGAAAAATTAGTCACCAGGAAGGAAAAAAAATAAGCAGGACCGCTCCCCGTCCTCTATGTGGACGACGAGGAGGGAAACCTCTTCGTCTTCGAGGAGGCCATGGAGGGCCTCTTCCCGGTCCACCTCGTGTCCTCAGCCAGCGAGGCCCTGCGCTTCATGGAGGAGCACGAGGTCGCCATCCTGGTGACCGACCAGCGCATGCCGCAGATGACCGGCATCGAGCTCTGCGAGATCGCCCGGCGGCGCCATCCGGGCGTGCGCCGCGTCCACGCGCTGCGCGAGGCCCTCGACGAGAGCGGCTCGATCCTCCCGACCGCCGCGATGGAGACGCTGGCCGGCGAGATGGACTGCCTCGACGAGGCGGTCAACTACCTCTTGGGGCTTCACCAGCGCACCCGCCGCCTGTCCCTCAGGAACACGAGCCAGAAGGGCCGCGTGCTCCTGGCCGAGATCAGGGAGCGGCTCTTCGAGCCCTTCCGGACGACCCGTCATGACAGCGGCGGGACGGGGCTCGGCCTCAGCATCTGCCGCTCGCTCGCCAAGAGCAACGACGGGAGCATCGCCCTGTTGCCCAGCCCGACGGGCACGACCTTCGAGGTGCGCCTGCCCAGGGCGACGGCCACCTGATGGGCCCGGCCCCTCGGCGGTACAAGTGGGTGCTGGCCCTCGTCGGGCTCGGACTGGGCGGTGGCGCCGCGGCTCTGGCGGGCCTCGAGGTCTGGCAAGTCTTGGTCTTCTCCGGACTCACAGCGGCGATCGGCTTCCTCCTCGGCGTCACGTTGGACCTTCGCGGACAGCTCGTCCGACACCGCGGGGACCTCGCCAGGCTGGACGAGGCGCTCCAGAGCGCCGCCGTGGCCAACGAGCGCCGCACCGCGGAGCTCTCGCAGACCCGGGACGAGCTCGGCGAGACACTGGCGAGGGTCCAGGCGCTCTCGGAGTCGCAGAGCCGCTTCTTCGCGAACCTGAGCCACGACCTCCGCACGCCGCTGACGCTGATCATGGGCCCGCTCGAGGACCTCTCCCAGGGCCGGGAGCCCCCCGGCGGTCGAGACCGCGCGCTGCTCCAGATGCGTAGGAACGGCCTGCGCGTGCAGCAGCTCATCGACCAGATCCTGTTGCTCGCCCGCTTCGACGCCGGCGCGATCAAGATGGTGAAGCGAAGGACGGACCCGGTCCTGCTCGGGCACACCTCCACCGACGCTGAGGCTCCGCTGGCTCTCGTGGTGGACGACGCCGCCGAGCTGCACAACCCGCTCAACGCGCTGCTCTCTGCGGTGGAGCTGCTGCCCAGGCGCCTGCCCGATGATCGCCACGAGCGGATCGACGGGCTGCTCGAGGTCATGGAAGAAGCCAGCCGCCGCATCCACACCCTCACAGAAGACCTCCTCGGACTCTCCGGTGTCCAGAAGGGTGACTACGAGCCCTTCAAGCCGGCCGCACCCCTCGAGGCTGCCTTGCGCCTCTTCGAGAACGCGGTCCGCGCTGTCGAAGGCGGCGGCACGATCCGCGTGCGCAGCGGAAAGAGCCAGGGTGACTACCTCTTCTGCGTCGAGGACGACGGCCCTGGCGTCGACACAGAGGTCGAGGAGCGCATCTTCGCGCCCTTCTTCACGACCCGCGCCGCAGGCGAGGGCACCGGGCTCGGCCTGAGCATCGCCCGCCGCGTCGTGCAGGAACACGACGGTCGCATCGAGGTCGGCCGATCCTCGCTGGGCGGGGCCCGCTTCACAGTCCGTGTGCCACTGAGCGCCCAACCCGGTTAGCCGCCGCATGTGCGGACGGTCCTGGCCATCTATCGTCGGGAACTGGCGAGCAGCTTCAACTCGCCGCTGGCCTACATCGTCGTGCCCGTCTACCTCGTCCTCGTCGGGCTCTTCGCGCTCTACTTGAACGACATCTTCGACACCGGGCTGGCGACCATGCGCGTCGTCTTCTTCTGGTGCGCGATGTTCCTGCTGCTCTTGGTGCCAGCGGTGACGATGCGCCTCTTCGCAGAGGAGAAGCGGACCGGCAGCCTCGAACTCCTCGTCACGATGCCGGTCACAGAGGGCGAGGTCGTGCTGGGCAAGTACCTCGCCGCGCTCACCCTGATCCTCGTCTCCCTGGGCCTGACCATCGGCTACCCGCTGGTGCTGAGCTCGATGGCGGACATGGACTGGGGGCCGGTGATGGGCGGCTACCTCGGGCTGGTGCTGCTGGCCGCCGCCTACACCGCCATCGGGACGGCTGCCTCCAGCATCACGAACAACCAGATCATCGCCTTCCTCATCGCCGTGTCCTTCTGCATCATTCCCTACGTCGTGGGCTTCTTCCTCACGGCGGTCCCGGCGACGTTCCTGCCGTTGGTGCAGTACCTGTCCTTCGACTACCACTTCAGCTCGCTGGCGCGCGGCGTCGTCGACACCCGCAACATCGTCTTCAACCTCAGCGTGGCCGCGCTCTTCCTCCACGTAGCGGTCTGTGCCCTCGAGCAGCGGAGGCTCTCGTGAGGCGCAAGCTCCGAGGCAACTCCCTGTTCCAGATGGGGATGGTGGTGCTCATCGTCGTGCTGGCGAACGTGCTCGCCACCAGGCACTTCTCTCGCCTGGACCTGACAGAGGACCGCGTCCACAGCCTCTCCCACGCTGCTCGCGTGCTGATGGCGCGCCTGGAGAAGCCGCTGGTCGTGAAGGTCTACTTCACCTCTGGCCTCGAGGCGCCCTACAACAACCACCAGCAGATCCTCGTCGACAAGCTGGACGAGTTCCGGGCCTGGTCTGGCGGAAGGCTGGAGCTCACGGTCGTCGATCCCACCCTGGACGAGGACCTCCAGGAGGAGGCCAAGCGCCTCGGCATCTCGCCGATCCCCTACAGCTTCCGGAGCAAGAGCCGCTCGGAGCTGCGGCAGGTCTACATGGGCGCCGCCTTCATCTACGGCGACCGCCAGAAGACCCTCCGCGCGATCACCCAGGTCGAGACCATCGAGTACGACGTGGCCCGCACCATCAAGACGCTGCTCGACGCCGACGACGTGAAGACCATCGGGCTGCTGACCGGCCACGGCGAACCGGACGTGCTCGCTGGCAAGGGGCCCATCAAGCAGCTCCGCGACAACCTCGCCCAGTCCTACCGGCTCCGGGTCGTCCAGCTCGGCGGCGAGACCGGCGTCCCGGACGACGTCGACGCCCTCTGGGTGATCGGGCCCCAGTCCACCGTGGGCCTGCGCGAGCAGTACCAGATCGACCAGTTCCTCATGCAGGGCAAGCCGGTCGCCTTCTTCCTGTCCAACTACAAGCCGGACATGCGCACCCTGCGCGCGACCCGGGTCGACCACGGGCTCGAGGCCCTCGTCGGCCACTTCGGTGTCGAGCTGAACAAGGACGTCGTCGTCGACCGGGTGAACAACGGCAAGATGCGCTTCCCGGTCCGGCAGGGCGACTACGTCAAGTACCTGCCGATCAACTACCCCCTGATCCCGCTGGTCCTGGACCTCGCAGAGGACAACGTCGTGGTGAAGGACCTCGACGCCATGACCTTCCCCTTCGCCTCGTCACTGGATCTGCCCGAGAGCCCGAACCCGACGGTCGAGGTCGATGTGCTCGCCCGCTCGGACGAGGACAGCGGCCGCATCAAGGCACCCCAGCTCATCGACCCGCGGGTCTACCAGCGGCGCGATCCGAGCGAGGAGATCGGCGCCTGGCCCCTCATCGTCACGGTCAGCGGCGAGTACCGCAGCTTCTTCGCGACAGAGGACATCCCCGACTCACCAGCCTCCGGCGAGCTCGTCCCCTTCATCGAGGACAGCGCACCGACGAGGCTGGTGGTCGCTGGCAGCGCGGACTTCATCGCCAACAACCTCGCCTTCATGTCGAACCTGGCGGACTGGATGGTCCAGGACGAGGATCTCATCGGCATCCGCAGCAAGACGGTCCAGGTGCCGGCGCTGGAGTCGGTCGAGGACGGCAAGCTGGCGGGCCTGAAGCTCGGCATGCTGCTCGGTCCCATCGGCCTGTTGCTGCTCTTCGGCGGGGCTCGTGCCGGCTGGCGGAGTCGCCGCTGATGCTCACGAAGAAGAGCCTGGTCCTGGCCGGAGTCGCCGTCGTGCTCGCCGGACTGTCGCTGATGGAGCCCAGCGGTCCGGTGGCGGATGTCCTCCCGACCCTCGACGGTGTCGCCCGCGAAGAGGTCACCCGCGTCGAGATCACGAAGGGTCAAATCCAGAAGGTCGTCATCGAGGGCACCTGGGACGATGGCTACGAGGTCCTCCAGCCCTTCGAGGGCTCCGCGGACTTCATGTCTCTCCGACCGGTGCTCAACGCCTTCGTCGACCCCATCGAGATGGACCTGCGGGTAGACGAGGGCGACCTCGAGTCCTACGGCGTGGACGACCAGACCGGCGTGCTCGTCGAGCTCTTCACCGTCGGCGACAGACCCGCGATGAGCGTCGTCGTCGGCTACGACGTGCCAGGCGGCTCCAGCTTCGTGCGAATCCCCGGCTCCGACGAGGTCTACCGGGCCAAGGTCGGTGGTCGCGCCCGCTACGAGCACCAGCCCATCCACTGGAAGGACCGCATGGTCGCCGAGTGGAGCCACGAGGAGATGGTCTCCATCGCAGTAGACGCCAGCGCCCATGGCAGCTGGGCCTTCCGCCGCGAGGCCACCGGCGATCTCGATCCGGGCGGCCGACCGGAGCTGGGAGACTGGTACGCCGTGGGCGGCCCCCCCGACCTGGTGCCCGACGAGGCCGCCATCAGCGCCCTGGTGCGCTCGACGTGCGTCCTGCGCAGCGGGCGCATCCTCTCGGACGACTACGACGGCGGCTGGGAACCTCCAGGCGCGGTGGTGACGCTGCTCGACATCGAGGGCCAGCAGCACGTGCTCACCTTCGGCTCCCGGGTCTTCGACGGGGCTGCCTACGTGAAGGCATCCGACCGCAGCGAGGTCTTCCAGGTCGGGAGCGCCGATCGCGCCCGCGTCATGAAGGACTGGGACGACTTCCGGGATCTCACGGTCTTCTCGTTCTCTGCGGGCCTGATCGACACGATCCACCTCGAGGATGGCGGCATGCCGGTGCTCGTCCAGCACACCGACGACGGCATGTGGACCATCCTCGAGCCGCCCAACGTGGACGCCGACGTGAAGCAGATCGTCTTCACGGCGAACACGCTGGCGAACCTCCGAGGACAGGCGCTGCTCGATCCCGACGAGGTCCCCTTCGGCGAGCTCAGCAACCGCTTCACAATCACCTTCGTCGGCGGCAGCGAGGAGGTGCTCGAGTTCGGCACCCCCTTCATCGACAACGGCCGCCGCTGGTTCCCGATGCGGGTGAAGGGCCGCGAGACGCTCTGGGTCTACGCCGAGAGCAGCCTGGATCACCTGCGAAAGGGTATCGGCAGGGGCTGAGCTGGCATAGAGGAGGGCATGCACGTCGATGTCCTCATCCTCGGAGCCGGAACCGCCTGCGAATCGCCGGTGTCGAACCTTGCGCGGACGTGATCGCCCTTGAATAAGTTGAAGAATACTGCGTCTTGGGGGTTGTCTCAGGCAAACTCCTCTTGGAGGAAGGCATGACCGCGCTACTCCCCATCTCCCTGCTCCTCGTCCTCGGTGGCACCGCCGAGGCCGGCAAGGCCGGCAAGACCGACAAGAAGGAACAGACCGAGAAACAGCCGAACAACGGGAACTTGAACGCACCCGGTGGCACGCAGGGCAACCGCCCGAGCGCCAACGTGGGCAACAGCTCCAGCCCGAGCCATCAGCCTGGAAACCACGGAAACGCAGAGGCGACGCGTCCCAGCGGGTACTCCGCCGCCACTCCCGGAAACTCCGGGCGGTCCAAGCCCTCGACCTCCAGCAGCAGCTCGCACGCCCCCAGCACCTCCTCCTCGGCGCGGCCCTCCACCTCCAGCAGCTCCAGCAGCAAGCCCAGCACCTCCGAGCCCGCTCGGCCTGGCAGCTCCAGCTCTTCCAGCTCCAGCAGCGTCCGCACCCCCAAGGTCTCCAAGGGACCCGGCAGCTCGTCTTCCAGCTCCAGCAGCTCCAACAGCGTCTGGGGTGTGACCCCCGCTACGAAGCCCTCGACTGCCAACACGGGCAGCTCGGGCAGCAACGGCTCTGGCAGCAACGGCTCGGGCAGCGGCGTCAGCGCCGGCCAGACTCGACCTGGCAGCGCCAGCAACGGCTCTGGCAGCAACGGCTCTGGCAGTGGCGTCAGCGCCGGCCAGACTCGACCTGGCAGCAGCAGCAACGGCTCCGGCAGCAATGGCAGCAACGGCTCTGGCAGCAACGGCAGCAACAGCTCGGGCAGCAACGGCATCAGCTCCGGCCACACCCGGCCTGGCGGCAGCGGCTCCAGCGGAAGCGGCAGCGCGTCGAGCGGTAGCCACACCCGCCCCGGCAACAGCGGGTCCAGCACCCGCCCGAGCACGGGCCACACGAGCACCCCGAGCCGCTCGAACAGCCACACGCGCCCCAGCACCGGCCACCACAGCAGCGGCAGCAGCAGCAGCCACGCACGGCCGGGCAACCGCTACCGCGTGCACCACAGCCGCCCCTACACCCCGATGCACCGCTGGTACTACACCCACAGCCGCCCCGTGTACCACGTCAACGTGCACCGGAGCGTGCACTGGTACCACGGCGTGTGGGTCTACGGACCCCGTCCCGTGCACCACCACTACTACGGCGGCGGCAGCTCCGGTGGCGGGACCGTGGACAAGAGCGAAGTCCCGGACCTGCCCACGCGCAAGGTCGACCGCAACGACACCTTCCGCCTCGGCGTGCAGGGTGGCACCCACTACTCGGCTTTCAACGAGGGCGCCTACAGCTTCGGCGACGCGGGCCTTGGCCTCAACGTCGGCTACCGCCCGGTGGAGAGTGTCGGCTTCGAGCTGACCCACACCTACTTCGACCAGACCTTCGACGAGTTCACCCAGCGCCAGACCTCGACGAGCCAGGCGAGCGTGAACGTCTACGCCGTGCCCTGGAAGCGGGTGAGCCCCTACCTGAACCTCGGCGCCACGATGAGCCGCCGCAGCTACGACGGCGTCGACATCGAGTCCACCGCCTACGGTCCCCACGCTGGCCTCGGCGTCGAACTGGCCATCGGCGAGCGCGCCGCCATCGACCTCCGCGGCCAGTACATCGGCTACGTCAACGTCGGCGACGACCAGCAGGTGCCTGGCGCCTTGCAGGGCACCGGCGGTGTGAGCTTCTACTTCTGAGTACCCTGCGGAGGTGCGAACGTGCCTCCGCAACGGACCCCTCGGTGAGCCCTCGTGAAGCGGGGATGGCTGCTCGTCATCCTCTTCGCCGCGCTTGCGGGGTGGACCTCGCAGGACGCAGGCTCCAGCCCCTTCGGTGACGGCCCCTATCGGCTTGGCATCGCCATGCAGGTGGCGCACGAGATGCGCGAAGGCTGGCTCGGTCCCGCGCTGAGCCACCTCGCGAGCGTGGTCGCGCCCTACCCGGCTGGCGCCCTGGCGCTGCCGACGCTGCTGTACTCGGCCCTGGGCCCCTCGCCGCTGGTGCCCATCCTCGCGAGCTGGCTGTGCCTGCTCCTGCTCTACGACGGCATGGCTCGCCTCGTCCGAGTGACGTGGCCGGACGCCGCCTGGTGGTGGGCTCCGACGGCCTGGGCGACCCTGGCGGGCAGCGCGCTGGTCCTCCAGGCCACGGAGCGGCACGCCGTCGAGCTCCCCCTCGCCGCCCTGCTCGTCCAGGGTTGCTCGTGGATCGCTGCCAGCAGCGGACTCACGAGACGCCGGGCCTCGGTCCTCGCCGGGATCTGTTTCGGGCTCGCGCTCTTGGTGAAGTACTCGGCTCCCGTGTACCTGCTGCCGATCTTCGCGCTGGTGGTGGGCTCGGCCATTCGGCGACGTCTCAGCGGGCACCTCATCGATCTGCTGGGCCTGACGCTCGTGGTCGGGCTGCCCTTCTACCTGTGGAATCGACCCTGGATCCTGGAGACCTTCAGCCTGCCCGAGGGACTCGGCGGCGCCGAGCGCTGGTTGTTCCACCCGGCGGTGGTGATCGAGGCTGTGGGGTGGCCTGGCCTGTTGGGGGGTGTGGCGGGGCTGGTGCTGGCGTGGAGGAGTGCGGGCCGCCAGGGTCGCGACCTGCTGCTGGCTGGTGGGCTCGGTGGGCTCGTCTCGCTCGCCATCATCCCCGTCGAGGTCCAGCCCGTGAGCGCGCTGCCCTGCCTGTTCCTGCTCGCGGCCCTCGCCGTGCCCCCGCTCTTGCGTCACGTCCACGCCCGCTGGGTCGTGGTGGCCCTGGTCGCGCTGCAGGCCCTCTGCACCCTGTGGGCATATGGCCAGGTGCGAGCTGGCGAGTCGGGCCCCCCGGAGCTGTCCGCCAGCGAGCGCCTGCTCCAGTTCCACTGGCCCATGGCCGGTCCCAGCAGCCAGCCACCGGGCCCCCTGCCCGACGTCGAGACCTGGGAGGAGGTCGCCTGGAACACCTCGAGCGAGCTGCCCGAGGGCACCTTGGGCCTGGTCCTCGGAGACGTCCAGGAGGAGACCATCGGCCGCTTGCTCTACGAGTCCGGGCGCGTGGAGGCCCGCTGGGACCTCGCGTTGCTGGGCTCCGACCCCATCGAGCTTTGCCCCTTCCCCTCCCGAGCGGAGCCCGCCGAGGAGCCGAGGTTCCGCCACGTCCTGGCCACCGAGCCCCTGGAGCTGGAGGGCCGCTGGGTCGAGATCGGCCGCTGGCCGCTGTTCTCTCCGCGAGAGGCCGTGCTGTACGAGGTTCGATAGCCCCTCCCCGCTGGATGCCGTCCCCTTCGCAACTCTCAGGGTGGTGGCACCGCTGGACTCGTGTACTCCCCGGCGCCAATGAGGCCGAGACGCCATTGGAAGGTGTTTCCGACGTGGCACCTGAGGCAGAGCGTCAGTCCAGCGGCCATGGGTACTCCTTGTACCAGTCACCGTCGGGCCCGCCGTGGGGGTCATGGGGGCAATATGTGGTGGAGGTGAGGAGGAAGCGATGCGGAGATTGGAGTACCACGAGGGCAGCTCTCACAAGTTCTGGGAGGTCCAGGTCGACGGGTCGGATGTGACCACCCGCTGGGGCCGCGTCGGAACCAAAGGGCAGAGCAAGACCAAACCCCACCCCGACCCGGAAAGCGCTCGGCGCGATGCCGAAAAGCAGGCGAAGAAGAAGCTCACCAAGGGCTATGTCGAGATCCCCTCGGCGGACGCTCCTCCTGCCCCGTCCCCCGTGTCTCTGCCCCCTCCAGCCTCCCCCGATGGGGAGCCCTGGCATCGCGTCGTGTCCTGGCTTGCCCATCATGCAAGGGCCATGTTCGACGGGTTACCGAGTGGGGCCGATGATGCGGCCATTTCTGAGCTCGAGGGCGAGCTGGGTCACACGCTTCCCTCCGAGGCTCGCGCCATGCTCCAGGCCCATGACGGCTCGGATGCGGTGCGCGTGATCGAGTACTGGTCGACCCTCTCGGTTCGAGGCATTCTCGAAGACTGGAAGGGCTGGTGCGAATTCCTGGGCGACGATGACTGCCCGGAGGAGGGCACCCCCAATGGCCCCGTGAAGCCCGCCTGGTGGAGCCCGCACTGGGTGCCCATCGCCACCAATCATGCAGGAGACTGCCTGGTGCTGGACTTCGACCCCGCTGCCGGTGGTGTCCCAGGCCAGGTGGTCGAGGTGTGGCATGACGAGGCGGAGCGGCTGGTGCTGGCGCCGTCCTGGAAGGCCTTGCTCGAGCGCTATGCCGACGACCTGGTGGCCGGTCGCTTTGCCTTCTCCGCTGAGGAAGGCTGGCTGGAAGACCAGCGGGAGGACAGTGCCCCCTATGGCATCGAGAGTCCTCCCTTGCCTCCCGTGCCACCCCAGCTTCTCGACCCGGATACGGCCCCCGAGGCACCTCGACGGGCCCCGGGTGCAGACGACATCGTGGTGCAGGTCGGGGATTCCCTGGGAGATGTCATCCAGGCTGCTCCGGAGGGGGCCACCGTGTGGCTGGCTGCGGGTACCCACCGCCTGGATGGCGAGTGGAAGCTGGAGCGCAGTCTGACCTTCGTCGGAGAGCAGATCGGTCGAACGGTGCTGGAGGGAACGAGTACGGACGATTGGTTCCTGGTCACTGCGGGAACGGTGGTCTTCGAAGACCTGTTCTTTCGGCGGCTGGGTCCGAAGGATGCCGCTGCCGACGTGCTCGCGGCCGCGGGGGGCACCCTGGAGGTTCGCCGCTGTCGACTCGGAGGGGCCACTGCATACGACAATTCTGGTGGCTGTGGAATGCGGCTCTGGGGAGAGGCACAGGGCTCGATTCGAGACTCCCTGGTGGAGCACAACGACGGGGCCGTGACCATCAGAGACACTGCGCGTGGCGAGGTCGAGGGGATCATCGCTCGGCACCATCGGGCGGGGATCTATGTGTGGGGCGAGTCCCGGGCACGGGTCGTGGGCTGTCAGGTCGAAGCCTGCCAGGATCACGGTATCGGCGTGTTCAGCGATGCCGAGGTGGATGTCCTGGACAATGTCACGCGCAACACGAATGCGGGCATCTTTGCGTCTGGCCAGGTTCGGGTCCGCGTGGTGGGCAACCACGCCTCGAAGTGCAGGGCCCACGGATTGGCAATTGGGCCAGATAACGGAAGCGCGACGGTGGAGAACAACCGCAGTCATCTCAATGGGGAAAACGGCATCATGGTGTGGGGGAACTCGACGGTGACGGTGGCATCCAACCACTGTGCCAGCAATGGGCGCAGCGGCCTGGCCTGGGTGGGCACCGGCAATGGGACTGTGCGCGCCAACAAGTTCGAAGAAAATGGCGAGCACGCGCTTCATATCGAAGGTGATGCGGAGGTCGATATCGAGGGCAACCACTGTGTCGCGGGTGCGACCGGAGCCGCTGTCGTGTTGATGGGTCAGTGCGTCGCGACCGTGCGGGACAACCACTGCGTCGCGGCGGTGGGTGTGGCGCTGACCGCATCCTGTCGCGTCACCCCGGCCGACCCCGAAGGACTCCGCAAGGAAAATGATCTCGATGGATCCGGCACGCCGGTGATGGACCAGCGGGCGAAGTGATGGCCGGGAAGGTGAGAAGGTGCTGATCGCTTGTTAAGTTCATGGTATCATGTGATTTACCAAGCGCATGGCACCTGGTCAGGTCAGGCACTTGAGTGTCTCAGCAAGGTTGTGTGGGGTCTGCTTGCTCTCTTTCTTTCGATTTTCTTAACAGCACGCGACCCACCCAAGCGACAAGCATGGGAAAAGCAATTGCCCTAGCCAGGCGCCCATTTTCTGGGCCGCACCGTTGCACGTAGCACAGACTTCGCCGCTGAGTGTTTTCTGCACAGACACCAAGGCCAGCATTGGGGATAGGAAGGACTAACAGCCCGTGAGCCGTACAAGCGGGTCCCGCGTGTACAGGCAGCCCGCCCTCAGTGGCCGTACGAGTTCGAGGGCCGCGTAGGGCGTAGCGTTTCTGGTCGTCGTGGCCGCCGTTGGCAGCGCCGAGCGGTTCGTCGCGCAACTCCCCCGCCCGCTACGTCGGCGGCTCCCTCTGGGCTCGGTGATGGTCCGTGGTGCTGCTCCTCAGGCAACCACGGCGAGTGGCTCGCGCGCGCGGAGCCACTCGGACACCAGCATGTAGATTGTAGCCATCGCACACGGCACACCGTGGTGGAAGCTCGTAGACCCGGCCCCGGTGGACCTGGATGCGCCTGGCGCGGCGGCCCGCCCGTTGGCCCAGCGCGGCACGCCCCGCTGCAGAGGCGGCCTGGAGCAGCATCTGAGCATCGTGGCGGACGATGGCGACGATGTGAACTCCGCGGATGACGGGTGGACGGCCTGCTGCTCCCTTCCCCGCTGGCCAACTTCAACTCGCCCTGCCAGGCCAGCAACGAGCTGAGTAACGGCAGCTATACGCAACCTGGGCTACTACCCCCTGTAGGATCACTCGACGGAGTCGCCACGAGGCCTCTCGGCGGGCCTGCAGCCAGAGAGGCCTCGTGTGCACTCTGAGGAGCTACCGGTCCTGGCCCACCAGTATCTTGAGGGTCGCTTCTGGGACTGCGCGCCAGGCTTGGATTGCGTGGAAGGATGGTCGCAGTGAACGAGATCATCGATGGGATCGAGCGGGTGGCCAACCTCTTGTTCCTGGACCCCGAGGCGGTAGCTGAGGCGCTGGGCTGCAGCAAGCGCATGGTGAAGTCCAACTCCATGGTGGGCGAGGTCTACGAGCTGTTCGGTGGTTCGGACTTTCCCTTCGAGGACGCGGAGCTCAGGTGGTATCCGGACTCGGGGACGGCGAAGCTGTCCCTCGGGTTGCCAGCGAGCCCAGCGGTCCCTGTGCGGGACGTGGCCGACCGCTGGAAGGGTGTTCCGTGCCGACCGGAGCACTCGTGCGTCCTGGACGGCGAACGCCTCATGACCCACCTCATCAAGACCGAGCTGGGCGACCTGCGCTTTGCTTACGATCCGGACTCCGAGCTGAGCGCCGTCCGCGCCGTGTCCATGGATCGCTCTCCCGACCAGAGGCCGAAGCCGCCCCAGGGGCCCGCCACGGAGCAGCCCGGGCTGGACCCCCACCGGATCCGCTCGGACAAGGAGTTCGCGCGGAGCATCGAGGAAACGATCGCGGAATGCAGGCGGCGCCTGGAGCTCCTGGCCGAGGGCAGGCTGGATGCCGCGGACCCACCCGACGACGACAGTCCGAGTCGGCCGACCAAGGTGGGCTATTTCCTGGAGTGTCTGGTCGACCTGCAGGATCGACTGCAGTCGGACCGCCTGCCTCGCTCGGGGCGCGTCTGGGGTCCGGGTCGCGTCATCGTCGACGGCTGGCCCGACGAGGACCCTCTCGGCGACGTCATCTGCCGAATCGGTAGTTACTACAAGCACGGCGCCCAGGGACGCGCGGATCCCGGGCCCCGGCAGCGGCCGCCTCTGGAAGTGGAGCGGGCGATCGTGAGAGACCTGCTGCCCCTCGATGCAGCCCCACTCGGACGACCCATCTGGCTCAGCGGCACGACCGGCTACCGACTGGACGGCCCCGACTCGTGGGAGGCCTGGAGCCTCCTGGGCGACTCGGAGCCGGACACGGACCGTGAGTCCGAGGCCCAGTCGACCGCGATTGTCACGATAGGGCGGGCGCTCGAAGCGCCTTGCAGCGACACGTTTCTCTACGAGACGCCCGATCCATTCACCTACGGGGACCTCACTCTTCCCGGCCTCTACATCGCCGCAAACGGCCCACCAGAGACGGTCTACGCCTTGCTCGGCTTCGGGCACCCGGGAGACCGTCAAGCCGGTCTGGAGGGAGTCTGCAGATCGACGTTGGTGGCGGCCTTGGTGTCCCACGGCCGATTGGAGTTGGGCGGGCGAGCAGAGCTCGGGATCGAGGACCCCGGCTCGGGCCGGAAGGCCGCGGTCCGCTTCATTGGATCGGTCGTGCCAGACGACCTCAAGCTCCTCATTGACGCCTGTGAGGAGCTCGCTTCTCGATTCGAACAGGTCCTGGACGAGGAGCCCTGGACGTTCTTGAAGCCGGCTCTCGAACGAGACCCGGACAAGCTCCTCAAGCTCGGCATCTTGAAGTACTTGCTCACGGTCCCCCCACCCTCGGACAAGTCCCCGTCCAAGACGCCCCTGGGGAAGGCCGTCGGCATCCTCTTGTCGCAGCCGTCGCCGCGCTTTGCGGACGCCGTGGTCGAGATCCTGTTCGGCGCGGGGAGGCTCGACCTCCTCCTGGAGTCCGCACGCTCGAGGAGACAGCCCGAGCTGCAGATCAGGCTCCTCCAGGTTCTCATCGACTGGGGGGTGGCCGGTGTCGGCCCTGCCCTCGAGGCGGCACTCGGGACTGCGGACGAGGTGGAACTCCAGCGTCTGATGGGGGCGCTGTGCTGGGCCGACTCGGTGGCCGCCCGCACCGCATTTGCACAGCGGCTGGACCAGATCTCCGCGAAGCTCCTCCCCGGTTCTCCCTCCGAACTGTGCCGCTCTGTCCTGTCGTCCGCCATGAAGCTCGGCCCCGGGCTGACCGCCCAGACGCCTCGCTTCTATGTCCTTCTCGGCCACGAGGATGTCACCATTCGGGTCGAGACCGCGCGGGCACTGGGAGAGGTCGGACCGCCCGAGTGCATTCCCATGCTGGAACGCCACACGGGCTTCTTCGACGAAGGCAGCCTCAAGGCCGCCGCGAAGGCAGCCATCCGCAGGATCCGGGAGCGTCCCGACGCCGCCGTGGGCGGGCTGTCGCAGGCGTCCGGGGACGGCGACCTCTCCTTCGAGGACGAAGGCTGACCGAGCAGCCCGGGGACGACCTCTCCGGGACCCCGATTTCGGATAGTCTCTCGCAGTGACCACCACCCCGACCCCCGAGCCCACCACCTGCCGCGTGGACCCCGAGGCGCTGCAGGCTCTCCTCGGTGATCCCCCCCCGCTCGGTGCAGAGGGGGCGCAAGTGGGTGAATTGGCTCATGCCTCTCGTCTATCTTCCGTTCTTCTCGTGGTGTGTCTTCTGGAGCATCTACGGGTCCCTCCACATGACGGACTGGAGCCGGGGGGTCGAACACGCCCTCATGGTCGAAGGCATGATCGTGGTCTATGGAGTTACCGTCCTCTCCATCATCTTCTTGGTGCACGCCGTCCTGCCGCTAGCTCGCAGAGTTAACATAAGGCCTCTTATCGGTCCTATACGCGGACTTGCGGTTATCGCTAGCGGCTCGACAGCGTCGCTTCGAAGAATGAGGTCAGCTCAGGGGGCAGCTCGCCCTCGACCATGCGGTAGGTCTCACTTCGGGTATCGATGGCCACTCGGATCGTGGGTTGGTCGCCCGGATACTTGCGCAGGGCCAACTCGACCACCCCGCTGCTCGGGAAGCTCACCGAGGCATCCCAGTCCCACGTGTCGGGGTGCCACAGGTCGAGGAGCGGAGCGTCGCGACCGGCGACCAGCACCCGGGGATTCCCGATCCAGTGGGACATGCGCATTGCCGTCATGCAGAGCTGGACGGTGATGCCGCCGTCGGGCGATGTCTTCTCATTCTGGTAGGTGGCGGCGGCCATGGTGAGGGTCCAGGGGGATCGGGGGCCAGGCCAGGGGGATGCGCTCCGTCGCGAGAAACCCTCGCGATGGGGGGCGCTCCCTCCGGTCGGGGGAGGATAGGATGGACGCGCCGCGGTTCGCCAGCGCCGTCTTCGCTGGGCCAGCCGAGAAGTAGCTGAATCTGTTCCGCAGGAGCCCGGACTTGGATCGAGCAGACCCCCCGAAGAGGCGCTTCCGATGGCGGATCCTGCTGGGCATGGCCTTGGTGGGGGCGCTCGTGCTCGCGTTGACCGTGGATTTCGGGAAGCTCCGTCGGACCCTGACCATGCTCACCAGCATCGAGCTGGGGCAGGACCACAATATCGCGCCGATCATGATGCTTGAGGGACATAGCCGCAGTGCCTGAACCAGGCCTCACAGTTCTTCGCTGTGATCTCTCGGAGGACAGTCCCGACGTCGGCCTCGAGGCGCTTGATGGTTCGCGGCGCCAGCGCGCGAAG